>Ga0154397_138_pt2 | contig 25586 bp, 27 predicted proteins | sample RifGroB1_FD_115901 | JGI IMG/M metagenome (GOLD analysis project Ga0154397, IMG submission 115901) | Candidatus Woykebacteria bacterium GWB1_45_5
GCTTGCCACGGTTTGTTATACTAATGATTCGTGGATTAAAGAATACACAGGCTATTTCAATGGGGGTCAAATTCAAAATGATAAAATCATTAAACTTTGGAGCCGTACCTACAATTCAGTATCTAAAGATTTTAATGATTTCAAAAATCGGGTTGGTACAACAGAAAATAACAAGGAAATCAGTTCTAAAATTGCTGCGCTGGTGTCTGGAATAATGTTATCTGAGTACTTCATCGGGTATAAATTACACCAAGGTGTATCTGAAGAGATAAATAAATTTAAAACTTTATTAGAAACGGGTGTTTGATGAAAAAATTCGTGGTTTTTGGAGCGAACGGTTTTATAGGTTCTAATTTGGTCGAGAGATTGACTGAGAATGCTAAAGTTTTTGCAGTCGACCTTTATTCTAGGCCAGCCTGCTTCAAAGCCAGTAATAATATTGAAATAATCAAGGCTGATATAGCCAAAGAATCGAAAATCATCAGTGATCTTGGAACGAAGGAGCTAAACGGCGTTGTTTGGGCTGTTGGCGGCATGATTCCCGCCGACAAGTTAGACCACAAAGTAACTATTTTCGAGATGCTTGAACCTACTGTAAGGTTATTAAAGAGGTTTATGGAGCGGGGTATACCGATAGTACTAACTTCGAGCGCCGGGATGCTGTATCGTCCAAAAGCAACTAGGCTAAATGAAAACGACGAAGTTGATCCATGGACTTGGTATGGACTGCAAAAGTTAATAATTGAAAAATCTTTGAGGATGCTTTCTAAGAGTGTCAATAACAGTCTTGTGAAAATACTGAGAATAACAAGTGTATATGGCGAAAGGCAACCAACCGATAGGGATCAGGGTGTCATCGCGAAATTATTTAGAAGCGCTCTCAAGAAGGAGCCCTTTGTACTTTATGGTTCTGAAAGCGCCAGAAGGGAGTATGTTTATGTAGGCGACCTAGCCAAAATAATTGAAATCCTTTTAACCAAGGATATGAAGTATCCAATTTACAACGTATCAACTGGGACAGGCAAGACATTAAGAGAAGTCAGAAAAATTATAGAGAGGGTGACCGGAAATAAAATTGAGATTATTCGAAAAGAAAAACGAGATATTGATCCCAATCATATTGACGTTTCAAACGCAAGACTACTAAAAGAACTAAAAGGATTTCAGTTCACTAGCCTAGAAGAAGGCCTCCAAAAAACCTACGACTGGTATAAGAAGTCACTATGAAAGTATTATATCTGACCCATCAGTATTTTCCATATTTTTATACCGGAACAGAGCTCTTGACCGACAATTTGAGTCGTTACATGCGATTATTGGGGGTTTCTACAGAGGTTTGGGCTTATAATTTGGATGAACCAAGGGAAGATGAAATTGACCGAACTAATTATAGAGGAATACCTGTTACTTTTTTCTCGCACCATAATAGCGACCCGTTTCGTGACTGGAAGATGTATAGGGACAACAAAGCTAGGAAAAATTTAATCGAAAGGTTATTAAAAGAAACTAAACCAGATATTTTGCATGTCACCCACGCTTCCCGAATGGGGGATATAATCGGAATGGCTTACGGCATCGGGATTCCCTACATCTCTACTTTAACAGATTTTTGGTTACTGTGCCCCAGAGCGTCTTTGATCAGGGCGAACGGTGATTTATGCCTGGGACCGGAAGGGGGAGAGGCTTGCGGTAAGTATTGTTATGAAAACTTAGGAGATCAGATGATTAAGCGGTGCAGAGATGTGAGGGACTATTTTGATAAGGCTTCGAAGGTAACCTTCGCGTCAAATTTTCTTAGAAGTATGTTCGAGCGAAGCGACATCGACACAGCCAACTGGATTAATATTAGACATGGGTACAACCCGTCGGCAAAAAGGAAGCGAACGAAGGATAACTTTTACAGATTTGCTTTTACAGGAACCCTGCAACCGAATAAAGGGGCCCACTTGGTTATAGAGGCATTTAAAAAATTGGTGGACCAAAAGGCTAGATTGGCGGTGTACGGTGAGTTTAAACATAGCGAAAAATATAGCAATTATTGCTCTGAACTAGCAAAAGGCGACAAACGGATAGAATTCAGAGGAAAATATAATCACACAAAGTTGGCTGGGGAGTTCGCTGATATTGACTGTGTTGTAGTACCTTCAAATTGGTTTGAACCTTTTCCGTTTACTTTAACTAGTGCTATTTCTTATGGGTTTGAAGTTATAGGATCCAGAATTGGTGGGATACCGGAAATAATTGGGGAGGAGAATGCTGAAAATCTCTTTAACCCAGGAGATATCGATGACTTGTCAGAAAAAATGGGCTTAAAACTAAAAAAGGGAAAAAATGGCCAATCTGGGCTGTTTTATGACCAAACAGTTGAAACCGAAGGGTTTAAATATTTTCAACTATACAAATATCTCGTGGGAAAATGAAATATGATAAGAAAACTCTTTAGTTTAATTGGAAAAAACAAAATCCCAATTCTGACTGCGCTTGTCATAATTTTAGTTTTTGGTTTTCTCTTCAGAGACGTGCTTTTCTTTGGAAAAACTCTAAGAGGGGAGCCCTTTGCGGGCGGAGTAGTTCCAAGCGGGCCAGCTTCTTATACCGGTGATACAAATATCTACCGGTTTTTAGCGGATCCTGGTGCTTCATCTTGGAATGACAATCCTCCATTTGTCATTGCCGCGAACCAGATAAAGGAGGGTTACTTCCCTTGGTGGAACCCATTCAGTGCTACTGGAACTCCCATATTTGCCGATCTTCTATCTGGGGTAACATTCCCTCTGAAATGGCCTTTGATTTTTGATCCTAGCCCATTCATGTTCGATATGTTCTCATTGGTAAGGCTTTTTCTTGGCATCGCATTCACGTATTTATTTTTGAGACTGCTCAAGATCAACCGTTGGGTAGCTGCCACGGGAGCTTTCACTTTTGGACTCTCCGGAGCATTGATACGTTATGCTAACATGGAGCATCTCAGCATTGATGCTTTAATACCCTTCTCTTTATTCTGCATAGAATATTTTATTCAAAAAAGAACTAGATGGTCTTGGTTTTTACTTTTTTTATCGTTACTATTACCAGTTTTAGCAGCTTTTCCAGAGGCAAATGTCTTTGCCGCGACGCTTACCTATCTTTATTTCTTGTTTAGAGCTTGGCAAGAGGATAAAAAGTTCGATCTTATCAAGAAATTTATTGCTGCTAATGTTTTAGCATTTCTTATAGCCGCACCACTTTTGCTTTCCCTCTTTCAATTTATTTCTCAAGCTTGGACTGCTCACAGCTTGGACAGGCAGCTTGGTTTACATTCAGTCCCACTTTCTTTGTTATTTTCAGTGGTTACACCTTGGGTATTTAATACAAGTTTTTCTACGGTGTTGAAAATTATTCAATTTGGCCAGTTAGGCTGGTTTGGTGGGTCCATCCTGATTTTAGGTATTTTAGGTATATTCACACGAGGTTACAAAAAACATATTGGTGTATTTTTTGCTGCTTACGGGATTATTTCTCTATTAAAAACTTTTGGTGTTTGGCCGGTTTCCTTGATAGGACATTTGCCGATCTACAATCAATTGATTTTCCCAAAATACAATCAACCGGCTATAACGATCTCCTTTGTTTTATCAGCAGCGATATTTATAAATTATTTGTATGAGAAAGGTTCTAAGTTTAAATATTTGCTAGGCGGGGTTTCGATTTACTTATTCACATTTGGATTGTTCTTCCTAATGAGTTATAAACTTTGGTTTGATTTGGTCATTGATAGACTCCACTTATCTTTGACAATAAACTATCTGCTGACGTTTGCCGTTTTTGGTTTATTTACCGTATTAGCTTTCGCTATTTTAATTGCTATCGCCGCCTTGATTAAATTCAAAAACAGTCGACTTATAATCGCTTTTGTTCTCCTTATTATTTCAGTTGAGGCTTTGTTGAACTTTCCTAAGGTGTTTCCAGAAAGAGACGCTGGTTATGTTCCGGTCAAATATGTTTCTGCAGTTCAGAAAAATGTTGGTAACAATTATAGAATAGCAGGGAAAGATTACGTTCTTTATACACAAATCGCAGGAGTATACGGGATAAGAGATATCAGACATTTAGACGCTATCTATTTTAATGACTACATGGAGTTTTTAAGGATTATCGATCCTGAAGTTTTTGACCGTTTCGTAACTCTAAATGAGAACTGGTTGACGAAGCCACAGGTGCTAAGAATGTTGGGTGTGAAAAATATTCTTTCGATCTCACCTATCGAGGAAAATGGATTGAGCAACCTTCCTACTTTGGGAATACCAAAGGAAGCTTACACGATTTCTGGCTCTGGCCGTGAGATCTTCTTTTTACACCCGCCTGTGTCAAAAGATATCTCCTTAACGATCCCAAGTGGGACTGCCGCCGTTTATTTCTTTTTAGCAATGAATCCTGCAGTGTGGGATGTGAGCAACGGAGATGGGGTAAAGTTGAGTCTGATTACCTCGCAAGGCGTGTCAAAAGAAATTACGATCGATCCTAAAAATAATCCTAATGACAGAATTTGGCATAAGGTGGAATTTCCAGTTTCTAGTGGGCAAGTGAATTTGCATCTTACTGTTGATGGATTAGATTCTATAACGTTTGATTGGACTGGGATGAGTGACTTCTATTCAAAAGACTTCGCCGAAAACTATAGTAAATTTTACGTTCCCACTAAAGGGTTTCCAATAATCCAAGATAGTTATTCAATCCGTTCTTATGATGTTATTGGTGCTAACCAAATCGCCTATTTCCCTAAGCAGGTTGATTTTGTGAATGCTAAGGATTTTGAAAGCGAATTTAAAAAACAGCTGGATAGTATTGATCAGATTTCTGTGGCTTTATCTGACAGCGGAAAGAAAGAAGTGGTGACCCAAGATTTTGAATTGCAACCGAAAGTAGATCAAAAAATAAATGGGGATACGGAAGTTTCGTTACCTAAAGACCACCCGCCGTACTTGTTTATTTCCGTACCACACACCAAAGATACACGAGTAACAAACCAAGAAAGGGAGAATTTGGCTTTTTACAAATCTAATCTTGCCTTTTTATTAGTTAAGCTGAACCCAGACGATGAAAAAATTTTTCTTTCCAATTCACCTTCTAACAACACAAAAATGATTTTCCTAGGATTAACTTCTACTGGGGTTTTTCTTGTAGCCATCTACCTAGTAGTCTTTAATAAGTTCAAATTTTGGTTGCCTTGGCGTAAAGTGAAAAATAGAATTTGATTCTTTTCAACATAATATTTCGTGGCCGAAACCCAGCTTTCACCAACATCGGCCACAAGGTTTTTTCATCGTAGTACATCTTATGGTCGTCCATTTCCTGATGAGCCAGAGGATCCTTTCTTTTGAAGGCGAGCCACTCAAGAATAGGTTTGCCCAGCCACGTAGGAACGATTACTTGAAGAGTCCCGTTTTTCCTCAAAACTCTAAAACACTCATCAAGGATTTCTTGAGGACTCCATAGATGTTCCAAGCCGTTAATTATTGTAATATTATCAAAGCTTTCGGGAGCAAAATCTAATTTTTTTTCGATCACTGATTCAAGTAATTCAATCCTCGTCTCCTTCAAATAAGGATTTAGTTTTAAATCTAACGAGACAAACCTACTAATTTTTGGGTTACTTATCTCTCTTGCCTGCAACGGAGAATTGTAGCCGCAAAGTAAATCTAGCCAGGAACCCTGAACCAAATTCTTCGAGACAAGTCGGTTGGACATCTTAAGAGAGAGTCTACCCAACAAAGATAGCGTCCTATCATCACATGATTCTTTTCTACTCATTAAACCCACCCCCTTCGAAAAGTTATATATTTGTTCATCAAAAAATTCCAGGAAAAAACTATGAATTTAGTGATAACTGCTGCTTCTAAATACCATAAGTTCAGAAACTCAACGAATATGTAGAGAAAAGATATTTCCCAGACTACCCCGGAACCCGTTATAAAAAGAAAAACCAAATAACGTAATTCGTTCTTTCCCCCTTTATGCCTAAAAGTAAACCTTTTTTGGAGAAAAAATCCTAAGGTAACGATCAAAATAAATGCTATTGCGGCGGCCAATAAATACCAGATTTTTAAAAACTCAACTAAAATGTACAGGATAATAATGTCTAGAACCGCGCAGGTGCCTCCAATAATTAAATAGGTGAGAGGTTGCCTTAACTGTTCATTGCGATTAATAAAATAATAAGTTTTTAAGCCTAAAGTTTTGATCATTTATTTTAGTAATTGCGGATTTTCTTTAAGATACCTTATTGTTTTTCTTATTCCTTCTTCGATTGAAGTTTTTGGTTGCCAGCCAAACTTATCTAATTTTCCCGTTGATAAATGAACGAAATAATTATCACCCTTCCAGCCTATTTTTCCTCCGAGATACTTCTTTTCTAACTTAACTTCCAATTCGTCTAAAATAATATTAACCGTCTGGTCTACAGTCAAAATCTCGGTGTGGCCCAAATTATAGATGTTTATCTGTTCTTTGGCCTTTTCAATAATAGTAAAAATTGCATCTATGCCGTCTTTCACATAAAGAGAGGATTTTTTGGGCGTGCCGTCAGAAAGAAGTTCCAGTTGTTTGGGATTTTCTTTAAGTTTTTTCATTAAGTCGTAAATAATCCCGTGGGTGTATCTTTCTCCTATCCAAGAGACAAAGCGAAAAATGTAAGCTTTCCAATCGTAGTAACCAGCGTAGGTGTGGATATAACTTTCCGCAGCAGCTTTGGTTGCTCCGTAAAGCGAGGTTGGTTGAAAAGGGGAATCTTCCGGTGTTGGATGCACCGTCGCATCTCCATAAACAGAAGAGGTGGAAGGAAAAGCTATGTTTTTTATACCGTTTTTTAACATTGTTTCTAAAACATTTTGAGTGGCTTCTAGGTTTTGGACATGATCGATCTCGTGATTTTCAAAACCACTTCTTACATCAGCATGAGCTGCAAAATGAAAAACAAAGTCAACTTCTCGCAAGGATTTATTTAATAAATCTTTATCTAACACGTCGCCCTGAACGAGTTTGAAATTTGGATTTTCTTGGTGGTGTTGGACGAACAATTCTTTTCCAGTGGAAAAGTTGTCATAGACGACAACTTGACCACCGCGCTTTATTAATTCATCTGCGACGTGGCTGCCGATGAATCCTGCTCCACCAGTGACTAAATACTTCATTTTTTTACAAAACTTTCTAATGGTGTAAATCTATACTTAATAATAATACGTAGAGCGTTCATCCCGTCTCTAAAAATTTTTATTTTCTTACCATGCTTATTTCCTCTTGCTTTGAATTTTACCGGGACCTCATAAGGTTTGTAACCTAATCTAATCAGTTTACATACTAATTCCCAATCCAGCCCAAAGTATTCTTCCGTAAGTTTTAATCTGCCGATTAACGATTTCCTGACCACTTTAAACATTGTAGTCGCGTCAGTTATTTTAATCCAGTATAAGAGATTGAAAAAATTGTGTATTACAACACCTCCAATATTTAATATCTCCGCATATAACTTTTCTCCCTCACCAAAATCTCTTACTCTCCATTTTTGTCTGCCATATATTCCTAAGTTTCTGGAACCAAGAACGAAGTCTGACTTACCATCAATAAGAGGTTTTACTAAAGATTCATAATCGGATACGTCATATTCTAAATCTGCATCTTGTATAAGAATAAAATCGCCGGTCGCGTGTTCAAGGCCAAGTCTTACAGCTGAACTTTTTCCAGAAGGTTTATCTTGATAATAGACTTTTTCTATTTTATTCTTCTTGCAGAAGTCTCGAACTATTTCTTTTGTCCCATCTGTGCTATTACTTTCTACAATAATTATTTCCTTGCCAAATTTATCATTTTTATATCTATGGACTCTTTCAAGAGCTTGAAAGGCAGTGGCTGATTCGTTGAAGATAGGAATAATAATTGATAAAACAGGCTTACTTTTCATTTTTCAATACAACTAGCATGGAATCATCACTGATTTTAAAGTTGAAGTTAATATATTTAATTTTTGTTAGTATTCTTGAAAAAGCTAAAAAAGCAAACTTGTGACCCAATTGTCTAACAAAATAATGTAGGTTTACGGTTTTTTGAAACGGTATAAATTTTAAATACTGTAGCCCAGCTTTTTTAGCTAAGAGTTCCATTGATTTGCCAGAGAAACAGTGAATGTGTTCAATATGGTAAGCGGTCCAATACTGCTTAAATACCCTTCTTTTCCATGAATCAATATTGGGCGTGATAATTAAGATAGTTCCAGACGGAGTTAAGATACTTTTTGCCTTCTTTAAGGTCTGTGAAGGATCTTTTACGTGTTCGATAAAATCGAACATAGTAATCAAATCAAACTTTTTATTGAAACTATACGTTTCAAATCCGTCGTTAATTATTCTATTTCTGCCAACCATGTCTTGTGCTTGCTTTGCTATATCGCTAAACAATTCTATTCCGTAGGCGTCTATTTTTTGCTTTAATAGATGGCCCACCAGAAATCCTTTAGCGCAACCGACATCCAAATAAGAGCGAACATCTGCTGGTTGTATGTAGCTTAGTGCCCTCTCCAAGTCAAGAACTTTAAAATTTCGTACGGAGGGATCATTAAAAGCCTCGAAGTAGGCTGAATCAGTTGAACTTTCTATATCTTTAAAAGTTGGAATTGGGTACATTAGATCAGTGTTGCATTTTTGGCAATGGTAAATCGAAAACCCCTTTTTAAAAGGGTGTAATACTTTTACTGGGCTTCTACAAATTCTGCAATTTTTGATGGCGTTTGGATGAGTGTTTTCCAATGAAATAGTATCCAATCCAAAATATGCCCCGCTGGAAAAGGGCACGGTTTTATTATAGAATAGGTGAAATTTTGGAGCAAGTCAATTTTAGTCTCCACGAGTTTTATTTGTAAAAGCGGTGTTATGAAAAACAAAGCGGTTTTTTTCGATCGTGACGGGACCATCCTGGAGATGGTTTACAACGAAGAGACTGAAATTATTGATTCTCCAAGCAGGCCGAATGAGGTTAGATTATCCCCTGGGAGTATTGATGTATTAAAGCAGTTAAAGTCGCTAGGTTATTTGTTGGTTTTAATCTCAAATCAACCAGGAATAGGGATAAAAAAGCTGACGGAACAAAATTTCGAAAAAATAAGACGAAAATTTAATGAAGAACTAGAGAAGGGTGGAGTTAAACTGGAAAAAGAGTACTACTGCTTTCATCACCCATTCGCTCAAATTGAAGAGTATCGAAAGAAATGCAACTGTCGCAAACCAGGAATCAAGTTCTTCAAGGATGCTGAAGAAGAATTTAACATTGATCTTTCAAAAAGCTGGGCCATCGGAGATGGAGTGAATGATATTTTGGCGGGCGACAAGGCCGGCACAAAAACAATTTTAATTGCTAATCTTTTGGAATCAGCTTATTTGTCGATAATCGAAGACAAGTTAAAAGGCGTAAAACCAGATTTTATTGTCAAAAAACCAAAAGAAATAATTTCGATTATTAGAGAATAAACGGTGGTTGAATGAAAAAACCAAAGGTAATAATTGTCGCTGGAGGAAAGGGAGAAAGGTTGCGACCCCTTACCGAAAAAACAGCCAAGCCGATGGTCAAAGTCGGCGGCAAACCAATCTTAGAGTACAATTTGGATCTTTTCAAAAAATACGGATTTAAAGATTTCATTTTTGCACTCTGTTATCTACCAGAAACAATCACCTTCTATTTTGGCGATGGGAAAAAATTCGGGGTTGATATCGACTATACCTACGAAGATCCAACACAGCCTTTAGGTACTGCCGGAGCAATAACTTTGGCCAAGGATAAAGTGAGCGATACCTTCATCGTCACTTATGGAGACAGTATAAGAGTTGTAGATGTCTGGAAGATGTGGAATTTTCACAAAGAAAAAGGGTCTTTCGCGACGATTTGTGTTTATAAACGTTTTGGTCCAGATCCAAAGAGTATGATTATTTTTGACTCGAGCGGTCGAATTAAAGAATTCAAGGAGAGGCCAAGGCCAGAGGATATAAAGGAGAACTTTGTTTGGGCAAATTCTGCTCTCTACGTCTTTGAGCCAGGGATTTTTGATTACATAGATGAAGGTATGCTGGTGGATTTTGGAAAAGATGTTTTCCCTAGATTGTTAAGTGATGGAAAAAAAGTTTTAGCTTTTCCAATGGAAGGTTATTTTGTTGATATTGGAAATAAAGAAAAGCTGGGAAAAGCCAATGAAGATTTTAAAAAGGGTTTGATAAGGATCTAAATTTTATCTTCCTTAAAGCCGGGGTAGTTGACGATGCCGTGCCAGATGACGGTCTGAAATCCTTCGGCAAAGGGGGTAATCATTTTGTCCGAAACTACCGGGACCATGATGCAAACATCGGCGAGCTTTTTTGTATGACCACCCTCACGGCTAACAATTCCAAGGATTGTCGCACCAATCTTCTTGGCATAATCTAGGGCCGAGACAATATTTGCGCTGATGTTTTTTTCTTTATTGCCGCCGCCAACCGAAAGGACCATCACAGCATCATTTTTGGTTAAGTTGCTTCCTTTTAGCCACTCGACAAAGACCGAGTCCCAGCCATCATCATTGGTTCTGGCGGTAAGTTCGGAGACATTATCAATTGGAGTATAAGCTTCGATTCCAGCAATTTTCCGAAAATCATTAACAGCGTGCGAGCAATTGCCCGCGCTGCCACCGACGCCTAGAAGAAAAAGACGACCGCCTTTTTTCTTGACCTCCAAAAGTAGTTCAATAGTTTTATCGATGTCTTCAACCGATAATTTTTCGATTACCGATTTAGCCCCTTCTAGATATTCTTGAGTGTAATATGATTTCAACATAAGCTTTTAGGACAGATTGATTAAAACTTTAGTCCCTTCCCAGTCAAAGCGGACTCTTCGCTCTTCCAGTCCCAATTTCGCCATCCGAGCGCGGAATGTTGCCTGGCCTGTTGGGACATAAAAAACCAACCAACCACCGCCACCGGCGCCGATTATCTTTCCACCAAGCGCGCCGGCTTTGATTGCCTCCTCGTACCATTCATCAATTTTGCTCGTGCTCACTTTATCAGAAAGCTTCTTTTTAATCAACCAATGAGTGTGGAAAGTTTTGCCAAAATCATCAATATGTTTTTTTAGCAGTAGTTTCTTGGCGTACTGGCCCAAATCCTTGATCTCGTCCAACGCCTTGATGACTACGTCGGAAACTTTGGTTTTTTTACTTTCCGCTTTTTTCTTTTGATCGGCAAGAACAGAGGATGCGTCTCTTTGCATTCCGGTCCGAAAGTAGAGAAGATTGCTTTCTAGCTTAGCAATTGTGTGCAGGTGCAAGTTTAAAGGTTCGATAAATACCTCCCCTTTTTTATCAATTTCGAAGTAATTTATGCCTCCCAGAGCGGCGATATATTGATCATTCGGTCCGATTGGGTGTTTCATTTTATCGATCTCGATTACACAGGCTTCTTTGGCTAAAACTAATGGCGATACATGCTCTCGTTTATAAGTGTGGAGGGCATTTAGTAAACTCACTTCAAAAGCCCCCGAGCCGCCCAGACCGCTTCTTGCCGAGGCGTCAGCGGCTGTGCTTAGTTCAATTCCTCTTTTGATATCGGTTAGTTTGAGGGCCTCGCGGATAATTGGGTTGGCGATCTTTCGGTAGTCATAAGTCATAATAGCCTCAAAGCCATGAGAGGCTTTGATCAATTTTGGATCCTCGGTTTTATTTAGAAAGACAAAAACATATTTGTTGATTGCTCCGGAGATCCAAGCGCCGCCCTTTAATTTGGAATACCAAAGCACATCAGTCCCACCGCCGCCTAGAACAATTCGCATTGGACTTTGGGTGATAATTGTTGCTCTTTCTCGAAGAGTATAATCGGGGAGGCTACTTGCCTTTGAGTTTTGCACCATCGTCTAAAAACATCTGGACAGTTTCTTTTGTGTAAGGATGAATCAAAAATACTTTCATCAGATCTGGAACTACGGTGATGATGTCGCATCCGGCCAAGAGCCATTCGGTGATGTTGTAGGCTTCTCGGCTGGAGGCGGCGATGATTTTGGCTTCCGGGGCATGTAAATCAAGTAGATCCCGCAATTTTCTAAACTCGAAAGAGGCATCATGGCCGATGTTGGCAACTCGGCCGCCGAATAAGGAGACGTAGGTTGCTCCGGCTAAAGCGGCCATCAGCCCTTGGATCGGAGACATAATCGCGGTGCAGTTGATCTTTACACCGGCCACCGCAAGTTTATTGATAACCTCAAGATAATAAAGCTCACCCGCTGGTCCGTGCACTGGTACTTTTACGACCACATTTCTTGCCCAACCAGCCAGCTCTTTGGCTTGACTGATCATCTCCTTGGGGTCATTGCTCGTTACCTCCAGGCTTATCGGAAAGGGATCAATTAATTTCGCGAGTCTTAAAGAGTGTTTCTTGACCTCTACTTCATTGGTGGCAAACTTTTCCTTAAACATGATCGTGGGATTTGTGGTCACGCCACTTATGACACCCATCTTCAGAAAAGTTTCGATTACTTCTGGGTCGCTGGTATCAATAAAAAGAGGACTAATAGGTTTGTTTTTATTTCTAACTTCCGCCATTTTTGTAAATTTACTATAACGTAGAAGCAAACAAAAAGCAAGGGAGCTGTTTGGATGATTTTGTCGATCCTTTCGTTTGTGTGGTAAAATTGGCTTTATGAAAGGTGTAATATTAGCAGGGGGTTTAGGAACCAGACTTTATCCACTAACCCATGCCACAAATAAACATCTTCTTCCGGTTTTTGATCAACCGATGGTTTATTATCCAATTCAGACCTTGGTCCGGGCCGATATCAAAAATATTATGGTGGTGACTGGTGGCCCATATGCTGGAGATTTTATCCGAGTGCTTCAAAACGGTGAAGATTTTGGTGTCGAGCATCTGGAGTACGCCTATCAGGAAGATGGGGAAGGTGGGATCGCCGACGCTTTGCGGCTTTGCGAGGACTTCGCCGACGGTGAGGGGATTACGGTAATTTTGGGCGATAACTGTACTGACGCTAATATTTCGAAAGAGGTTAAAAATTTTAAAGGGGGAGCATTGATTTTCCTGAAAGAGGTACCAGACCCACGCCGCTTTGGTGTGCCGGTTTTTGACAAGAGTGGCAAAAAAATTATTAAAATTGAAGAAAAGCCAAAAGATCCAAAAAGCAACTACGCGGTCACTGGTCTTTATGTTTATGATAATAAAGTTTTCGGATACATCCGGAAAATTAAACCATCGAGGCGGGGTCAGCTAGAGATTACCGATGTTAACAACCTTTATCTAAAGGCCGGCAAGTTGGATTGGTCGGTTTTGCGCGGTTTTTGGTCGGATGCCGGAACTGCTGAAAGCCTTTATCGGACAGGCGTTTATTGGGCTAGAAAAATATTGGGTAAAAAAGAAAAAAACCTAACTAACTTTGATGATTAAAGAAATAAAAATTGAAAGCGTAAAAAAGGTAAAAACCCTTGATTTGGAAGGCCGCGAAAACGGTTTTTTACAAGAGCTTTTCAAAGAAGGGGAAAAGACAGTTGTCTATCTTTCGGCAGCGAAGCCTGGTGCCTTTAAAGGTTATCATCTCCACCGTGTTCGAGCGGCAAGATATGTTTGTATTAAGGGTAAGATGAAAATAATTCTTTACAAACCGAGGAGGCTAAATGGTAAAGTGAAGTATGAGCTTGAGGAACATATTTTGGATTCCTCTCAACCCTCTAGATTATTTATTCCAAACAACACTGCCACCGGTTTAGTAAATATTGGAGAAGAAGAAGCGTGGCTAATAAACTATCCCGACCCCCCTTATGACCCAAATCTTAAGGACGAGCAAGTAGAATATACCAAAGAAGAGTTGGAGAGGGGTGTTGTCAAATAATATGAGACTACTTGTGACGGGCGGCGCGGGTTTCATGGGAAGCGACTTCGTCCGATATTGGGTGAAAAGGTACCCTAGGGATCAGGTGTTGGTTTTGGATAAACTGACCTACGCCGGGAATTTGGAAAATCTTAGGGATATTGAGGATCGTTCTAACTATAAATTCATTAAGGGTGATATTTGCGACGGCGAATTGGTAAACAAGGTGATAAAAGGCGCCAATATTGTAGTTCATTTCGCTGCCGAATCTCACGTCGACCGCTCGATTTTAGATCCAAGCCCATTTATTAAAACAAACATCTTAGGTACCCAGGTATTATTGGAAGCGGTTTTGAAAAACAAGGTAAGAAGATTTCATCACGTGTCAACTGACGAGGTCTTTGGTGCGCTACCTCTAAAATCAAAAGAAAAATTTAAGGCCGATTCGCCATATAATCCAAGGAGTCCTTATGCTGCTTCAAAGGCAGCCGCCGATCACCTGGTTAGAGCTTATTTCACAACCTACGGCTTACCCGTCACAATTACTAACTCATCGAACAATTTTGGTCCGTATCATTTTCCTGAAAAGTTTATTCCTTTAACAATCACTAATGCTTTTGAAAATAAAAAAATCCCAATTTATGGCGACGGCCTCTATGTCCGGGATTGGCTCTTTGTTGAAGATCACACCCGAGCCTGCGAATTAGCCTTAAAAAAGGGTAAAGAAGGAGCAACGTATTTAGTTTCGGCTGATAATGAATACCCTAATATCGAGATCGCCAAAAAAATCTTAAAGATTCTAGGGAAAGACGCTTCTTTGCTAGAATTTGTGAAAGATCGTCCTGGTCACGATCGAAGGTACGCTTTGGATGCGGCGGAAATTAAGAAACTCGGATTCAAACCAAAATATTCATTTGACGATGCTCTAAGACTCACGGTTAGTTGGTTTAAAGAAAATCAACGTTGGTGGCGTCGCGTTAAAAATAAGGAATACTTAAAGTACTACGAACAACAATATGTCCAGCGGTAAAAAGAAAATACTAGTAACCGGAGCAAATGGACAGCTGGGGCAGGAGATTGTCAGAGTATTTGAAAAAGACTGGGCTGTGATTGCTAGCGACACCAATAATCTTGATATAACCAACAAAAGCCAAGTTAAACAAGTAATTAATAAAGAAAAACCAGTTTTGGTTATCCACTGCGCGGCTTGGACTAATGTTGATGCGGCAGTGGAAAACCCAGAAGGAGCGATGAGAGTCAACGGCGATGGAACGAGAAATATCTGCGAAGCATTTAGAAAAGTCCAAGGACGACAGACTACGGACCACGGTGGTCAGTTGACTGTGGACTATCGACCGATCTTTGTTTACATTTCTACGAACGAAGTTTTTGACGGCGAAAAGAAAACACCTTACCGAGAAGAGGATAAGCCTAATCCGATCAATTCTTACGGAAAATCTAAACTGGCCGGTGAAAAATATTGTCAAGCAATCTTAGGAAAAAATTGTCTAATTGCTCGCTCTTCTTGGCTCTACGGCCCGGCATCGGAAAATAATTTTCCGAACAAAATTCTAAGGAAAGCTAAGGAGCAGGGTTTTTTGAAGGTTACGAGTGATGAGGTTGCTACACCAACCTATGCCCCGGATTTAGCGAAAGGAGTCAGGGAACTCGTTAAAAAGAATGCTTTAGGGATTTTCCACCTGGTTAATGAGGGGCAGACATCAAGGTATGATTGGGCTAAACAGATTGTTAAGGAGAAGAAATTAAATGTATCAGTTGAACCGATTAAGCTGGGCAGTTTTTCCAGACCTTCAAAACCACCAAAATATTCTGTCCTAGCCAATACAAGGGCCAAAAAAGTTGGGGTAGTGCTTCGGGATTGGCAGCAGGCTTCCAGGGAATACTTAAGTAAGCTCACTTAAGCACTTTTTAAACCATCAATCTTTACGAACCCCATATAATGAGAATAAACTAATAGTTGCCTTACCTTATTAACTATGTGGTTATATTTGAAGAAAGCAATATTTGTCTGGAGGGTGCAGGGTTTAAAAGGGCTTTTAACCCGTACCTATTATTTTTTTAAAAAAAGATCTCCCGGCGAAAGAAATCTGTATTTAAATTGGATAAAAAAGAATGAGCCTTCCCACTTAGGGTTGAAGGAACAAATGAGAAAAGCAAACAATTTAGCAAAAAAACCTCTCTTTAGCATCATCACCGCTACGTTTAATGTTTCACCAGAAATATTTAAAGAGACTTTTGAGTCAGCCATAAGCCAAACTTATGGTAACTGGGAATGGTGTTTAGTTGATGGCTCTAGCGACATTAAAATAAAAAAATTTATCAAAGATTTAGCTGTTCAGGATAAAAGAATAAAATTTAAATCGCTGGATAAAAATTTGGGAATTGCCGAAAACTTCAACAAAGCAGCTAATATAGCTGGTGGCGATTACATAGCGTTTTTAGATCATGATGATTTACTGCGGCCATCTGCTCTTTTTGAAGTAGCCGCCGGATTAAATAAACAGGAGGCAGATTTTATTTATTCGGACGAGGATAAGGTTGCTAATGGAAAGCGTTTTGATCCGTTTTTTAAACCTGACTGGTCACCCCATTTGTTGACCTCGTTCAATTATATAAACCACCTCACAGTTATGAGTAGGGAATTGTTCAAAAATGTCGGTGGTTTTCGGGAAGGTTTTGATGGAGCCCAGGATTATGATCTTTATCTTCGGGCAACAGGACAGGCTAAAAATATTTTACATATACCAAAGGTGCTTTACAGTTGGCGGAGAACTAAAGGTTCGACGGCGGCTGGTTTTTTTGAAAAAGGCTACGCGCAAGAATCCGGTAAAAAGGTCCTAGAGTCTTATTTAAGGGAGAATAAAATTGCTGGAGTAGTAGAGGAAACCCCTTACCCAGGAATTTATCGGGTAAGACGAAGGCTTCTAAAAGAACCAGAAATATCAATTATTATTCCGACTCAAGATAAAAAAGACTATTTAGAAAGATGCGTCGATTCAATTTTTAAAAGCAGCTATAAAAATTTCGAAATAATAATCGTCAACAACCAAAGTCAGAGGCTAGACACTTTAAATTATTTACGCCAACTTTCTAAAAATAAAAAAATAAAGATTTTAAATTATGAAAAACCATTCGATTTCTCGGCGATTAATAATTTTGCTGTAGCAAAAACTAAAAACCCTTATATTTTATTTTTAAATAACGATACACAGGTAATAACTTCCGATTGGCTTGAATCAATGCTTGAGATTGTTCAAGACGAAAAAGTAGGGGTTGTTGCGCCAAAGCTTCTTTTTCCCAACGGAACTGCCCAGAATTTCGGGGTAGTGGTTGGGTTAGGCGGTATAGCCGGAAGTGTCTTTCAAGGTTATCCGAGAGAACACCCAGGCTACTGGGGGAATTTAGTGACAATTAGAGATGTTTCGGCGGTCTCGGCAGCGGCTATGCTTGTGAAGAGGAAAGTCTTTGAACAAGTTAGTGGTTTTGATGAGAATTTAAAAATCGCCTTTAATGATATTGACTTCTGCCTAAAGGTAGGAGAGAAGGGTTACTATGTAGTGGTGACTCCGTATGCTGAACTTTACCACTGGGAGTCCGTAACCAGGGGGCGTGAGTATTCGGGCGAAAAGCTAAATCAATTCAGGAAAGAAATAAACCATTTTGCTAAAAAATGGAAAAAAGTATTGGGGGCTGGTGACCCGTTTTATAATAGAAACCTTTCATTAATACACCCTGATTATAGGATCAATGATGGATAAAATTACTTTTATTATAGTGACTTGGAATTCGTCAGGGACGATAGATGGATGTTTAAAAAGGTTAGAAAAGCTAAAGGTTGAAGTGTGGGTGGTCGATAATAATTCTTCGGATGATACAGTCAGCAAAGTAAAAGAATACCCCCAGGTAAAGCTAATTAAAAATAAGTCCAATTTGGGTTTTGCGACAGCTAACAATGTTGTCTTGAAGAAAGTAATAAGCGAATTTGTGTTTTTGCTAAATCCTGATGCCCAATTGGTTGGTGCTGCGTTGGCCGAGATGATTAAGTTTATGGAAAAGAATAAAGACGTTGGGATTTTGGGACCGAAGCTCTTAAATCCTGACGGGAGCCTCCAAAGAGAAATGACACCTTTTCCTGGTTTATTAGATCAGATCTTGATTCTACTAAGGTTACATCGGCTACCTTGGTTTAGGAATTTGGTTTATCCGAATTACGATTATAATAAAACGCAGGAGGCGCCCCATTTGATGGGATCAGCTTTATTGGTTAGAAAAGAAGTCTTTGAAAAAGTCGGGGCATTTGATGAAAATTTCTTTTTATGGTTTGAGGAAACCGATTTAGAAAAAAGAGCTAAAGAGGCTGGATTTAAAATAATTTACTACCCAAAGGCGCAGGTTAAACACCTAAGGTCCACCTCGATAAAAAAGATAAATCCCCTGAAACGACAAGCCATTTGGAACAAAAGCTTACGTTACTATTTCAAGAAGCATAAATCAAGGTTGGAACAACTAATTTTAGAACCATTTATTTACATAAGTTTCCTGCCAGCGCTTTTACTAGTAGTAAAGGAGAAAATTAGATTGAGGACGTGAGAATTGCATAAGCCATTCTAGTGGTCGTAGCAAGCGATCAAGTAAATTTAAATGTTAGATTTATTTTATTTGTGTTAAAATTCTTGGATCTATGAAAGTCTTGGTTACTGGTATATCTGGTTTTGTCGGCCCCCATCTGGCCGAATTTTTATTGGAAAAAAAGTTTAGGGTGACAGGTACGGTTAAAGATAGAAGCGAGAACACTCTAAATTTTGGAAATCGGATAGAAATATTTAGTGGAGATCTCTTGAGTGGAGAGTTTGTGTACAATTTAGTAAAAAAAAGTAAACCTGATCTTACCTTTCATCTAGCAGCATTTACTAGTCCAGCAGAAAGTTTTGAAGATCCGACGAAAGTTGTTATTAATAATGTCCAGATAACAATAAACCTTTTGGAAGCGTTAAGGAAGGTGGGTAAAACAGATTCAAGGACTTTAATAGTGGGATCAGCTGATGAATATGGTTTGGTTCAAGAGAGGGACAACCCGGTTAAAGAAGATGCTCCTTTGAGGCCTGTAAACCCCTACGCCGTATCAAAGGTGGCCCAAGATTTTTTAGGACTTCAGTATCACCTAGCCTATAAACTTAATACTATTCGTGTTCGTCCCGGTAACCAAATCGGACCAGGCCAAAGGACTGATTTTGTCATCTCGTCTTTTGCTAAACAAGTAGCCGATGCAGAAAAAGGCAAGCAACGTCCAGTAATTAAAGTCGGTAACTTAGAAGTCGTCCGTGATTTTACGGATGTTCGTGATATGATAAAAGCTTACCTCTTAGCGGTTTTGCAGGGAAAGCCTGGTGAGGTATACAATTTAGGATCTGGTTTTGGTCTAGCGATTCGGGAGGTTTTGAATAGACTGGTAAGTCTTTCAAAAGTTAAGTTAAAGATTAAAAAAGATCCAGCAAGAATAAGGCCCCTAGATGTTCCAAAACTAATTATTGATGCTTCAAAATTTAAAGAATTAACAGGTTGGCAGCCAAAAATTAAGATTGAGCAGACGCTAAAGGATGTTTTAAATTATTGGAGGGAAAATGCCTAAAACCAAAAAACAGAAAGTAGCACTAATAACTGGTATTACTGGTCAGGACGGCTCCTACTTAGCAGAGTTTCTTCTAGGAAAGGGCTACAAAGTTTACGGTATCACTAGGCGTACCTCCACAATGAATTTTGGCCGGATTCAGCACCTCATTGGGAAGCTAGAACTTATCCAAGCCGATCTTCTTGACCAACACTCTCTGACAAACGCTGTTTTTGAAGCTCAGCCAGATGAGGTTTACAATTTAGCGGCTCAATCTTTTGTTCCTACTTCCTGGTCGCAACCAGTTCTTACTGGCGAATTTACTGCCCTTGGGGTAACTAGAGTGTTGGAAGCAATCAGACTTGCCAAACCTAATACAAAATTTTATCAGGCTTCTTCCTCAGAGATGTTTGGTAATGTAAAAGAGACTCCCCAAAATGAAAATACCCCCTTTTACCCCAGAAGTCCTTACGGAATTGCTAAAGTTTATGGACATTGGATCGCCGTAAACTACCGGGAAAGCTACGATATATTTGCTGTCTCAGGAATTTTGTTTAATCACGAATCACCAAGGCGGGGGTTAGAATTTGTTACAAGAAAAATAAGTAACGGGGTTGCTAAGATTTATCTAGGCAAACAAAAAGATCTACATTTAGGTAATTTATACGCACATCGCGATTGGGGGTTTGCTGGTGACTATGTGCAGGCTATGTGGTTGATGCTGCAACAAAAGAAACCAGACGATTTCGTTGTTGGTACAGGTAAAAGCCATTCAGTTAGAGATTTGGTGAAAAAGGCATTTAAAGTAGTTGGAATTGAAAATTGGGAAGAGTATGTGGTGGTTGACCAAAAATTACTTAGACCGGCAGAGGTGGATAAATTAGTAGCAGACTCCACCAAAGCTAGAAAGTTACTTGGTTGGAGACCAAAGGTAAGCCTTGAGAAATTAATAGAAATGATGGTTAAAGCCGACATTGAATATGAAAGTCGTAATTGATGCTAGGTTTTATGGACCGGAAGGAGCGGGGCTCGGAAAATACGTCGAAAAGCTCCTTGAGTATTTAGAGCAGCTTGATAAAGAAACCGAATATTTTATTTTTCTTAGAAAAGAAAATTTTCACTTATATAAACCAACCGCGCCAAATTTCAAAAAAGTCTTAGCCGACGCCCGTTGGTATTCACTAAAAGAGCAGGTACTTCTACCAATTACTTTGGCAAAAATAAAGCCAGATTTGACTCATTTTGCCCATTACAACATCCCATTTTTTTGGGCCGGTAAATTCATTGTCACCATTTATGATTTAACTAAGACCGAGTTTGGCAAACAGGCGTCGAACATAAAAAACCCAGCGGTCTATCTGACTAAGCAAACTATCTATAACCTGGTGCTTAAGCGGGCGATTAAAAACTCGCTTAAAATTATTGCCGGATCGGAAAGCACGAAGAACAAATTGATCAGCTGGTTTAAAGTGGATGATAAAAAAATCAAGACTATTTACGCGGGTCCGGACGAACTATTTGTTGATAATGAAAAAACAATCAACACTGAAGAAGTCAAAGAGGTTGCTAATCGTTATCACATCCAACAGCCGTTTGTTATTTATGTTGGTAATGCCTTTCCTTATAAGAATTTGGTGATTGTTTTGAGAGCACTAAAACTACTTGATAAAAAAATTAGTTTTGTTTACACGTCTTCGCGGAATGTTTTTGTGGATAAACTAGCTGCGCAAGCAAAGGAACTTGGTGTTGGGAATCGATTAATTACTACTGGCTTTGTACCAAACGAACACCTAGCCGCTTTATACAAATTAGCAGCTTGTCTTGTTTTTCCATCACTTTCCGAGGGTTTTGGTTTGCCCGGGGTGGAAGCAATGGCTAGTAGATGCCCAGTGGTTTGCTCAGACATTGACGTGTTCAAGGAAGTTTACAACGAGGCCGCTTTATATTTTGATCCTAATTCAGCTAGTGATTTGACTAACAAAATCAACTTAGTTATAAACGGGTCAGATTTAAGAAAAGACCTTATCAATAAGGGTCTGGAGCAAGCGGGTAAATATTCTTGGCGAAAGTTGGCCATCGAAACCTTAGGTCTCTATAAAAAGGTTATCACGGAAGGGGTTGATAAGTGAGGATTGGTCTTGACGCTCGAAATTATGGCCCAGAAGGTACAGGTATCGGTAGATACATCGAGAAACTTCTGGAAAATCTCCAAAAGTTAGACAATCAAAATGAGTATTTTGTTTTCTTGAGAAAAGATAACTTCCATCTTTTTAATCCAACTGCTGTCAACTTCAAAAAAGTTATAGCCGAAGCTTGGTGGTATTCTCTTAAGGAACAACTACTACTTCCGGCAGTTTTGATGAGACTGAAGCTGGATTTGGTTCATTTTCCTCATTTCAACATCCCACTCCTTTATCCTGGGAAATTTGTGGTGACGATTCACGACGTCATCAAAAGCGAGTTCAAAGGCGCTTCAGCGACGACGCGAAGCTTACCGATATATTATTTGAAACATTTTGGCTACGAAGTGACGATTCGTCAGGCGGTAAGGAGGGCGAAGAAAATATTTACCCCTTCCAATTTTGTGAAAAAGAAATTGGTTAACAGTTTTGGATTACCCGGCGAAAAAATTGTCGTCACCCCCGAAGCAGCGGACGAGCTGTTTGTTCAAGCTGGTAAGCAAGAAGTCCCTGAAGGACGGGCTCGGCAAGTTTTAGCTACCTACGGAATCAAAAAATCATTTATCCTTTATGTTGGTAACGCCTTTCCCTACAAAAATCTAGAAAATCTTTTACTTGCATTACCATCACTTAATAAAAAGATTTATTTGGTTTATGTTGGCGACCGTAATGTTTTTGTAGAAAGATTGATTGAGAAGGCAAAAAAGATCGGTGTCGACAACCGCTTGATCGCCGCTGGTTTTGTACCAAACGAAGATTTGGCAATTCTTTATAAATTGGCAGAGTGTTTCGTTTTCCCCTCACTTTCCGAAGGTTTTGGCCTGCCAGGAATTGAGGCAATGGCAGCAGGTTGTCCGGTAGTTTGTTCGAATATTCCGGTGTTTAAAGAAGTTTATGGTGATGCAGCAGTGTATTTCGATCCGAAAAAACCGAAAGAGATCGCGGAAAAAATAGAATTAATAATTAAGAATGCACCCTCCTCCGCTAAAGCTTCGGCGGGCAGGGAATTCAGAATTCAATTGATAAAGAAAGGGTTTGAGCAAGTGAAAAAATATTCTTGGAAAAAATTGGCCGAACAGACGCTTCAAGTTTATAAGTCCGTAGCCTCCGATTAGCAAAGATGATTAGCCCACAAAGTGGTCGCAGCACGCGGAGTATTCGGCTTCGGCACGAAGTGCGGACGGCATAGAATACGAGCGTGCTATAATTATCCTTATGAAACAACCAAAGATTGCTCTTGTTCACGATTATTTCAATCAGTATGGCGGTGGAGAGCGAGTACTGCAGTCTTTAAATGAGATTTGGCCGGACGCGCCGATTTACACTTCTATTTATGACAAAGACCTAATGCAGGGTTGGCTCGGGATAAACAAATCTTTAATTAAAACCAATTTAATTTCCAAGCTTCCGTTCAGCAATTATTTAGTAAAGCATTATTTTGCCATTTACCCACTTGCCTTCCGCCTCCAAAATGTTGGTGATGCCGATATAATCTTAAGTGACACCTCTTACGCATCGAAATTCGCCCGAGGTAAAAAAGACTCCATCCACATTTGCTACATTTTTACCCCACCCAGGTTTCTTTGGGGTTACGACACCGAGTTGACTCGTTACTACAGCAAGCCGTTCGACAAGGTTTTAAGCCCCCTATACAGCTTAGTTGTTCCACCAGTAAAAAAAGTCCTAAGGAAGCTGGATTATAACGCGGCTCAAAAAGTAAATTTTTTTATTTCCATCTCCAAAGAGGTTCAAGCTCGGATAAAGAAACATTATGGTCGGGATTCAGTAGTGATTTACCCACCAGTGGATATCTCGCGGTTCGCGAAAGTATCAAGTATACGAGGACGTATTTTTGAAGAATCAAAAAGCAAGGATCAAGTGTCAAGTAAACAAAATTTTTATCTCGTTGTGTCAAGACTTGGGGGGTACAAAAAAGTCGATATTGTTGTTGAGGCTTTTAACAAGCTTGGACTACCGTTAAAAATCGTGGGGGAAGGACCGCAGTTTAATTATTTAAAATCGATCGCGAAAGGTAATGTTGAGCTTCTTGGCCGAAGGAGCGATGAAGAAGCGACCCATCTTTTCCAATCCTGCACGGCTTTGATTTTCCCTACCTATGAAGATTTTGGGATTGTGCCGGTGGAAGCGATGGCAGCTGGCAGACCAGTAATTGCCTATCGGCGAGGCGGCGCTTTGGAGACAGTAGTTGAAGGCGTTACGGGGGAATTTTTTGATAAGCAGACGAGCGATGCTATAATTAAGCTAGTTACGAAATTTAATCCCGGTAAGTATGATTCCAAAGCCTGCATCCGGCAGGCTAAAAAATTCTCTAAAGAAGAATTTAAACGTAAAATTAAGTTTTTTGTGGAGGAAGCGTGGCAAAAGCAGAAAACTACATTGTAATTTTAGCTGGTGGGGGCGGTACCAGACTTTGGCCGAAATCTCGGAAGAGTGCGCCAAAACAATTTTTAAAACTCGTTGACAGTAAGACCCTTTTTCAAGAGACTGTTGCTAGGGTGACTGGGGCTTTCCCCCTTCCCCATATTTTTGTTGTCAGTAACAGGGAATTTGTCGCCGAGATTAAAAAAGAGGTGCCAGATTTGCCACCAGAAAATATTTTAATTGAACCTTCGCCAAAAAACACCGCTGCTGCCGCTGGTTTGGCGGCTGCCTACATCGCTAGGAAAAACCCGCAGGCAATAGTCACGACCTTGGCGGCGGACCACTACATCAAAGAAAAAGCGGAATTCTTAAAAGTTCTTTCCGTCTCGCAAAAAGCAGCCGTCAATGGTAATTACATTGTTACCATCGGCATTCACCCGACCCATGCTCATACTGGCCTGGGTTATATTCATGTCGGTAAGGAAGCCTTCCGGATTCGGAAAAACCCAGTATTTAAAGTTAAAGAGTTTAAAGAAAAGCCCGATCACACCACCGCCCACGCTTACTATTCATCTGGCGAATACTTTTGGAATGCGAACATGAACACTTATAAGGCAGAAGCGATCTTAGACGCGATCGAAAGGTATTCCCCCCATCTTTATAAGGTTTTAGAAAAAGTTAAGCAAGGTGCTACGCATAAAGAAATCGAGTCAGCTTGGTATCTTTTGCCTCCCGAACCAATCGATACCGCAATTTTAGAAAAATCAAAAAATGTTCTGGTGGTGCCAGGTGACTTTTCCTGGTTTGATGTGGGAGATTGGTCAACTCTCCACACAATTTTATCTTCTGAGCCTGACTGGAACGTGTTGCTCGGAGAAGAAGCACCCGAACATATCGGTGTCGACACGGAAGGCTGCTTAATACACGGCACCGGTCGCCTGATCGCCACGCTTGGTTTAAAAGATTTGATAATTATTGATACGCCGGATGTGCTTTTGATATGTCCAAAAGAGAAGTCTCAGGAGGTAAGAAAGCTTGTCGAAAAGCTAACTAATGAAAGAAAGCACCAGTTTCTGTGATTAGGCACAAGGTGACGCAGCATGCGAGAGTACCCAAATTTTTGAAGCGAATGCGAAAACATTCGATTACGGAGCGTGGTATAATTTTCTATGTGGTATTTCTTTATTAAAAGGGTCATGGATTTTTCCGGCGCGCTGATCGGGCTAATTGTTACAGCGCCTCTTTTTTTAATTATCGTCATTGCGATTAAGCTTGAATCGGATGGACCAATCTTTGCTGATATCCCTGAAAGAGTTGGGAAGGAAGGTAAAATCTTTCGAATGTTTAAATTTCGCTCGATGATAAAAGAGGCTCACAATCTTTTGCGATCTGACCCAAAATTTAAAAAGATCTACAAACAATATAAGAAAAATAGCTTTAAGGTGAAAACAGACACCGACCCAAGGATTACTGAGGTAGGCAGGTTTTTAAGAAAAACTTCGCTGGATGAGTTGCCGCAACTAATCAATGTTCTTAAA
>Ga0154397_114_pt3 | contig 24159 bp, 24 predicted proteins | sample RifGroB1_FD_115901 | JGI IMG/M metagenome (GOLD analysis project Ga0154397, IMG submission 115901) | Candidatus Woykebacteria bacterium GWB1_45_5
TTTTCGAAATCTTGTTCGGACATTGCGTATTTGCCAAACTTCGCCGCTAACCGAAGCCACCTCTCCCAAAACCACCTCACCTATTTTCTTTTTACCGCCGTAAGTTTCATAACGAAAAGGAAAATGGTAAATAAGGTCACCGACGGTCCCAATATTCAATTTTTTTAGCTTTCTAAGAAAAGTTGGTCCAATGCGGGGGATTTCTTTCACTTGGGTATTTAGATCCATTTGCCTTTACACCTTAACTACCGGTGGCGAACAAGAACGGGAAAATTATAAGCCCAATGACGACCGTTGCAGTTATCACTATCCAAAGCCAACGGCTTTTTCGAACAAAGTTCATTTCTGGCCTCCTTTCAAGATGATTTCCAGAGACTTAAATTTTCCAAGACGAAGGTTAAGACCTTTTTTTAAAGTAACCATGGTTTTTGGATCCCTAATTTGTTGGCCATCAATCTTAAAACCGCCTTGAATAATTAGACGTCGGGCGGCGCTTTTACTGGAGGCTAGTTTATTTTTGATTAAAAAATCCAAAGCTTTAATCTTTTGCTCTGCGCCTATTGCTAAGATCGTTGGTCTAGGCTCTCCCTTTTCCTGAAAGACCCGTTCAAACTCGCGGCGGGCTTTAACTGCCCAGCCCTCATCGTAATAGACCCTTACGATTTCGTAGGCTAGCTTTTTCTTGGCTTCTATTGGCGTTATTTTTTTGTTGGAAAGATCGGAGAAAACCGTATCTATCTGCTCGTTAGGTACTCTAGAACAGTAGATAAAATACTCACGCATTAAGGAGTCTGGTATTGACATAATTTTTCCAAATATATTTTCTGCTGAGTCAGCAAAAGCGATGTAATTTCCAGCGCTCTTACTCATCTTCTCTACCCCATCTAGACCGCGGAGCAACGGGGTTAAGACAATATCTTGTTCCTTTTGTCCGTACCGCTTTTGGATCTGCCTTCCCATTAGAAGATTTAACTTCTGATCAAGGCCACCGATTTCGACATCGGCCGCTAACTTAACTGAATCATATCCTTGAAGAAGGGGGTAAAAGGATTCGAGCATACTTAAGTGATCCCGTTTTAGTCGTGTCCTAAATTCCTTCCGCTCCATTATTTGGGAAAAGGTAGCCTTGGAGGCTAGTTCAATTATTCCATCTATTCCCAGGTTGTTAAACCAGCTGCTGTTATAAACGGTTTTTGCCCTGCCTAAATCAACAATCTTGCCAGCTTGGGTAGTATAATCTTTCATATTTTCTTTAATCTTTTGTTTAGTAAGGGCAACCCGTTTAGTGGTTCGGCCAGAAGGGTCACCAATCGTAGCAGTGAAGTCCCCGATTACTAGAACTGCCTGATGACCAGCGTCTTGGAAGTCGCGAAGTTTTTGCAAAACCAAATAATGACCCAAATGCAGCTTGCTAGCGGTGGGGTCGATACCCAATTTCACGACTAGCTTTTTCCCCGAAGCTAACCGCTGCTTTAGAGACTGCTCTTCAATAATCTCAGCTACTCCTCTGGTCAAAAGTTCATTTATGCGAGACATATTTCCTAATATTATATCTCGCTAGAGAAACAATAGAAAGCTTCGCTTTCTGCGTCGTTTACTCCTACGCGAGATCCCAATATTGCGGTTATAGTGAACTTTGTATAAATAATCTGGGCGACTGTTGGCCTTGAGACGAGACACTTCTTGTGGTACAATACAACCTACGAAAGATGCCTGACGCTTCATGCAAGACAATTAAAAAATTATGAATCCTTCGTTTATACCAGTTCCGCCGCGGTTTAGCCGGCTTTTAAATCGTCGAAAATCTCGCCGTTTCAAGTTAAAACTTGTTAGCGGTCTTATTACATTTATATTTATTTCTTTTGTCGTCTTCCTTGTCGGGGTGACAATTGCCTTTGGTTTCTTTGCCCGGAACTTGCCTTCACCAAACAAACTTTCAGAAAAAAATTTCGAACAGTCAACTAAAATTTATGACCGAAACGGAGTTCTGCTTTATAATGTTTTTGGCGAACAAAACCGCACTTTAGTTACCTTAGATAAAATACCAAAAGATCTTAAAAACGCTACGGTTGCCATCGAAGATAAAAATTTTTACAAACACAAAGGGTTTGATGTCTCTGGGTATTTACGAGCTAGTAAGCAGATTGTTTTTGAACATAAATTAACCGGTGGCTCCACCCTCACCCAACAACTAGTTAAAAACGCCCTTCTTTCTCCCGAACGGACAGTGACTAGGAAGATAAAGGAATTTATCCTGGCTGTTCAGATAGAGCGGCGTTACAGTAAAGATGAGATATTACAGATTTATTTAAATGAGATACCTTACGGTGGTACAGCCTGGGGTACCGAAGCGGCGGCCAATCAATATTTTGCGAAACACGTCTGGGAACTGAACCTAGTGGAGAGCGCAATATTAGCCGGTTTACCACAGAAACCAACAGTTTACTCCCCGTTTGGCGCCGATCCCGAGGCGTATAAAGAGCGTACCAAAAATGTTTTGCGGCGGATGCGTGAGGATGGGTATATAACCAAAGAGCAAGAGAAGAAAGCAGGAGCAGAGTTGCCTAATGTGAAATTTGCTAGTTTCGGTCAAAACATTTTGGCTCCCCACTTTTCGATTTACGTTAAGAATAAACTAGAAGAAAAGTACGGAGCTAGGTTGGTTCAAGAAGGTGGTTTGAATGTGACTACTACGTTGGATATAAAGCTACAAGAAATGGCACAAGAGGTTGTTAGCGCCCAGGTAGAAAAAGAGAAGAATATCCATGTCGGCAACGGAGCTGCTATAATTCAAAATTCAAAAACCGGAGAAATGTTGGCTTGGGTAGGCTCTAAAGATTATTTCGCTCAAGATATACCAGGACAATACGATGTCGTTTCGCAAGCCCTCCGTCAACCAGGCAGCGCCCTTAAACCCTTTGTTTATCTTACCGGGTTTAAAAAAGGCTACACACCGGCAACAATGTTGCTTGATATTAGTACCGATTTTGGCAATTACCGACCAACCAACTATTCTGGTGATTTTTTTGGCCCGGTCCCTGTTCGCCAGGCTATTGGAAGCTCGTTGAATATCCCGGCAGTAAAAATGTTAGCAGTGGCTGGACTTGACGATACTATTGGTACTCTTAAAGATTTTGGTATCACCACCTTAAACGACCCATCAAAATATGGATTAGCACTCACCCTTGGTGGAGGGGCGATAAAGCTGATCGAGCTTACCAATGCGTATTCGATTTTAGGTAACGGTGGAAAATACATCTCTCCGGTCGTTATTTTAAAAGTGACAGACCCCAAAGGTAGAGTTCTTGAGGAATTTAAGCCGCCTGCCAAACAGAAACAGGTGGCTACACCAGAACATGTTTATCTCATGCAAAATATCCTTTCTGACAAAGCCGCTAAGGCAGCTTTTGGTATTTGGGCGAACCGCCTAAATTTCCGACCAGATATTGCCTCAAAGACGGGTACAAGCGAGCGCTTTATTGACAACTGGGCCTTTGGGACTTCTCCAAGCTACACCGTAGGAGTTTGGGTTGGCAACAATGACAACTCCCCGATGGGTCCCCGCTTTGCTTCAGGAGTGACCGGAGCCGCCCCTATCTTCTATGACCTCGGGCGCCGTTTATTTGAAGGAAAGAAAGTGGAGGAGTGGTACCGGCCAGCCGGTGTTGTAAATGCAGCTGTTGACTCGCTTTCTGGTATGAAACCAGGTAAATATAGCGGGAGCGCAAGGGAAGAAGTTTTCACCAAATGGCAAGCACCGACCCAGGAAGATGATATGCATAAAGAGGTGAAAATTTGTAAACCAACTGGCCTTTTAGCTAACCCCTCTTGCGAAGCGGCTGGTTTAGCGGAAACACAAGTTTATCTAGTTATGTATGATCCTTATACTAAACAATTCCAACCATCATTTAAATTGTGTAAACCCTCATGCCCACCAACCGAGACCGACTCGAATGTTTATACCCCACTTCCCACCAGTTTAAGCGTGGTTATCACCTCGCCGGGCGATGATGCTACGGTTTCTACTAGTTTTACTCTGAAAGCAAAACTAGCTGGTCCAAATCAACTAACAGCTGTAGAGTTTTATCTAAATGGGGTTTTGAAAGAAACTCTTACCTTTCCGCCTAGCGATGTAAGCCACACCTTCAGCGGTGTGGCACCCTCGCCCACCAAATATACAGTGATGGTGAAGGTTTATGATAGCGCAGGAGATTCGAAAACAGCGTCAATTAAGGTCAAAGTAACTGCTGGCTCGCCAATGATTCTCTCCCCACCTTAAACGCCTTTTATCCTTGGTTCAGCACCAATTTTTTCAAGCGCTGCTAAGACCTTCTTGCGAATAGTATCTACCTCCTCCTTCTTTAAAGTATGTGCGCTATCATAGTATTCAATTCCGATGAGGATTGATCTCCTAGTCCCTATAATCGTATCCTCTAGGAGTTCTGCTTGATAATAATTTTTTCCCGCTCCCTCCTTAACCGCTTCTAGTACAGCGGCAAAGTTTGTTTTGTTTGGTAGAAAAAGCGAAATGTTTTCCCGAGCGGTTGGAAACTTCGGTGCAGGTTGGTAAGAAGTTTCAGTCGCCAACGATTTTAAAGTTTCCAAATCTAGCTCAAACGCAAAGGTTGGGGCTGGGGTGTCGAACCTCGCAAGTACGTTAGTGCTGATATCACCAACCACCCCGACAAAATTTCCTTTGACAAAGACATTAGCAACGCCCTCACCAAACGATGCAACTTTCTCAGCCTTAGAGAAACTAGATTCCTTGTAGATATTTAGTTTTCGAAGAACAGCCTCCACCACTCCTTTGGCGAACGAAAAGTTTGAATTTACCAAAAGAGCAGCGACTTTCTTTGGTTGGTTTGGTAAGCCGTTCTTTGTTTCATGCTTTTCGAAGACCTTTCCAACTTCGAACAGCGAAAAGGAGTGATGGCTAGCCATGTTCGATTTTGCTGCTAGCAACAAACCAACAAGTAAGGTTGGTCTTAAGTATTCATGATCAATAATCAGACGATTAGCAACCTTTAAACAAACCTCACTTTTTATTTCGATATTTTCTAAAACGGAGGCGCTGGTAAGGGTGTTGCTGTAAATTTCCTTTAGGCCAAGAGAAACAAATACTTGCTTTATTTCTTGATCAAAGTCCGCTATCTGTAAAGACACCGTTGGCGGCTGGCCAGTGGGTAAGGTTTTAGGAAATTTATTATAGCCAAAAAGTCGGCCAACCTCTTCGGTCAGATCAATCGGTGAGTTGATATCGGTTCGAAAAGAAGGGATGGTGACTGAAATAGCTTCGTTTCCCAAAGCGAAGGCGAATTCTAAACGGGACAGGTATTCACAAATTTCTTTAGGCGTTAATGAGATTCCCAGCACTTTCTTAAATAAGGAAATTGGCGCTTCAAATTTCCGCTCAACTGGTGGGTAACCAACACTTTTAATCCTGGAAACAAGCTGGCCTTGAGTTATGGTGCGGAAGAGCTCAGCCGCTCTTTCAAAGGCAAAGCGGTGGCCGCTTGGGTCTAGTTGTTTTTCGAAACGGTTGCTTGCTTCGGTCCGTAGCCCTAGAGCTTGGGAGGTGCGGCGAATCGTCAAGGGATCATAGAGTGGTGCGTGAAGGATAACTGTCTTGGTGTTTTGATCGACCTCACTTACCTTTCCGCCCATTAAGCCAGCTAGATCGATAATTCTTTCGGAATCTTCGATAATAATAGCGCCTGCGGGTAGTTTTCTTTCGATATTATCCAAAGTAGTGATTATCTCACCTTCCTTAGAGGCTCTAAGAACCATCTTTTCTTTTACCTTATTATAATCAAAGGCATGCATTGGCTGGCCTGTTTCAAGCATTACGTAGTTCGTGATATCAACAATGTTGTTTATACTGCGGATTCCGGATTTCTCGAGCCGATTAGCGAGCCAACCTGGCGAAGGGGCTACCTTTACCGAGTCGATTATGCCTAAGCTATAGTAAGGACAAAGTTTTTCATCAATCACCTCTAGTACAAACCTTCCCTTACTCATCGAAAGTTTAGGGATTTCAGTGAAAGCTGGCGGTAGCCTTAACACTCTCCTATAGATAGCAGCAATTTCTCGGGCTATGCCAATCACCGAAAGACAGTCTGCGCGGTTGGGCGTGATTTCAAAATCAAAGATAGTATCACCGCCTATTTTTTCGATCGCTTCTACTTTGGTGCCGGAATACAATAGATCTTCCGCCAGCTTTTCCGGCTCCTCTTTTATTTCGATAAATTCACAAAGCCAAGATAAAGGCAATTTCATAAGCTTAGAATTGGTTCAAAAAACGAAGGTCGTTATCGAACAAAATTCTAATATCGCCGATTCCGTATTTGAGCATCACCAAGCGTTCGATGCCCATACCAAAGGCGAACCCTTGGTATTTTGCCGGGTCCACACCACCATTGCGAAGAACACGTGGGTGTACCATCCCCGCACCTAAAATTTCCAACCAACCTTTTTTTGGGTGAAGCACTTCTACCTCAATCGATGGCTCGGTATAGGGGAAATGATGAGCATAGGAGCGCATTTTTGTTCTGGGGCCGAAAAACCCTTTAACAAAGAAGTCTAATGACCCAAGGAGATCAGTTAGACTGATTCGTTCGTCAACCGCCAACCCTTCGATTTGATAAAACGAAGGGAAGTGAGTAGCATCAGGCATATCCCGCCGATAACAACGGCCGGGAAAAAGAACTCTTACTGGTGGTTTGTGACTTTCTAAATAGCGAACCTGCATGTTGCTGGTATGAGTGCGAAGCAAAAGCTCGTCGTTGATATAATAGGTTTGTTGAGCGTCCCTTGCTGGGTGGTTAGGTGGCATGTTAAGTTTTTGGAAATTATAAGTGTCAGTGTCGACTTCAGGGCCTTCTATGGTGGTGAATCCAAGATAGTGGAAAATTTCCTTTACTTCATTGATTACCTTGGTGAGCGGATGTAAGCTACCAGCTTCAATTTTTTTACCCGGAGCAGTAATGTCGATAACCCGCTGTTCCGTTGAAGCTTTAGTTATTTCTGATCTTGCTGCCAAAGCTTCCTGCAGTTTGGATCTTAGCTGACGGACCTTTGTACCGACTCCAGCTCTTTCTGTAACTGACAATTTGGGGATTTCTTGGGTGATTTTTGGAAGAATGCCCTTTTTCCGACTAAAGTATTTGATCCGCAACCCCTCTAATTCTTTTTCGCCTGTCGCTTTAGCGACCTCTTCTAGGGCCTCTTTGCTGATTTTAGCTAAATCTAGTTTCATATCGCAAGGTTTTGGTGAGTCTGTTTCATTGTAACATACGACGAGTTTGGATTAGAAGAGGCCGAGCAAAAAAATTAGCCTCAAGGTGGGAAGCTCACGCCTGCCCTACATGAGCTCCCCACCTTAAGGCTAAGCGCATTTATTTTAACATAGTGCGACGTATTTGTCAAGACTATGGGGCTGATATCAGTGGTAACTATAGGTTTTATCTGGAAATTTTTTCGATGATCTGTCTGAAGACTACATTGTCTGAAATAGACAAATCTGCTAATATTTTACGGTCGATTTCGATGTTTGCATCTTTTAACCCCCGGATAAACTGGCTGTAAGATAATCCCTCCGCGCGGAGAGCGGCGTTTATTTTTGCAATCCAAAGCGCTCGTTTTTGCCTCTTACGCTCTCTTCGACCGGCAAAGGCGTAAGCACCAGCATGCATCACCGCTTCTTTAGCCGTTTTTACCAATCGTTTCCTCGCGCCGCGATAACCTTTGGCGGCAGCTAAAATCTTTTTGTCTTTTCTTTTTTTGATTAGACCACGTTTTACCCTTACCAGATTAACCTCCCAAAAACTTTTCTATTTTTCTTCTGAAACCGGCCGATACTTTCGCTGGTTCTTTCTGTGCGCGGATTCTCTTTTTTGTTTTTTTCCTTTTCAGGTGAGAAGAGTAGGCGTGGCCTCTTAACAGCTTTCCCGTAGCTGTTAATTTAAACCTTTTCTTTGCTGCTTTCTTTGTCTTTTGCTTCATGTCTCGTTCCTTTTTTTATTGGTTGTAAACTTAAAAACAAAGCCTTACCGACTAATCTAGGTTCCCCGTCCTTTTCGGCAATATTAGCAAGCTGATTTAAAGCTTTGTCCAGCACTTGGCGGCCAAGCTCGGGATGGGTGATTTCCCGGCCGGCGAATTTTACTGTAAATTTAACTCGGTCACCGCTTTTCAGAAAATCTCTTGCCTGTTCAACCCGAACTGCTAAATCATGGTCGCTTATCAAAGGTCCGAGCCAGATCTCCTTTGTGTCAATTTCTTTTGTTTTCTTTTTTGCAACCCGTTCTTTCCTCGCTTCCTCGTACTTAAATTTTTTGAAATCGATCAATCGAACAACCGGGGGGTCAGCTTTTGGGGCAATTTCAACCAGATCCAAGGAAGAGTCTCTTGCTTTTTTTAGGGCTTCTTCGATGCTCAATATCCCGATTTGTTTACTATTTGCATCGATTACTCGGACATCCCTCGCCCTAATATTCTGATTGATACGGTAAAACTTTCCTATTTTCTAGGCTCCTCCACTGCCTTTTTCAGCTTTTCTGAAGCAATGGCTCCAGGTCTAATCACTTGATATGGTTGTTTCGTCAAATCAACTACAGTTGATGGCTCTTTGCTCATCTCAAACCCACCGGGTAGTCTCCTAAAGTTGATTGCATAGTCTACCAAAGCGAGAAGCTTTTTGTCAATTTTGGTAAAGCTGGCTGGTGCTTTTTTTCCGTGAAAATTGGCGCTGGGAGCTAAAATCGGCTCCCCAACTTGCCTGATTATTTCCAAAAGAGGTGGTTGGTTTGGCATCCTAATACCGACCGTTTCGCCTTGGCTGCGAATTGATTTTGGTACTTTTGCTCTCGCCCTTACAACTACAGTTAGTGGTCCGGGCCAAAACATTTTGGCGAATTTTTTGGCGAGCTCATCGAAGAAACCATATTTAAAAGCTTGGTTAATGCTTGAGACTAGGATCAATTGGGGTTTCGTGGGTTTATCTCTTCGGATTTTATAAATTTTCCTTACCGCTCTTTTCTTACTGATGGTACAACCGATTCCGTACACAGTGTCTGTAGGAAATATCACGACACCACCGGTTTTAAAGCGATTAACTGCCTCCTTAATCATTTATACTCTTTGATTTCATTTTTGATTCTATCCACAAATTCGAGGTAAGAAACTGTTCCTTCGTCGCCTTTATCTCTAGAGCGGACTGCAACTTTGTCTTGAACCTGTTCTTTATCACCAACGACCAACATGTACGGGATTTTTTGTAGTTGTGCATCTCTGATCTTTGCCTGCATGGTTTCCGCTCGCGAGTCGACTTGGGCCCTGATGCCAAAATCGGTTAATTTTCCCTTTAAATTTTCCGCGTAACCTGTGTGTCTTTCAGCGATTGGTATTATTACTGCCTGAATTGGTGCGAGCCAAGTTGGGAAAGCGCCGGCGTAGTGTTCGATCAAAATCCCGATGAAACGCTCAAAGGAGCCGTAAATCACCCGGTGGATAACGACCGGTGTTTTTTGTCGGCCGGATTGGTCAGTATATTTTAGCTTAAAGCGAGCCGGAAGTTGGAAATCAAGTTGGATTGTTCCCATTTGCCACTCACGCCCGATGGCATCTTTCATTAAGATATCAATTTTCGGTCCATAAAAAGCACCATCACCTTCAAGGATAAAATACTCCTTGTTGCTTTTCTCTAAAACCTTCTTTAGTTCGTCTTCCGCCTTGTCCCAAACTTTTTTATCGCCTAAAAACTTCTCCGGCCTTGTGCCAAATCTCAATCGATAACCAAGGTCAAAGAGAGAATAAAAATGCTCGGCGATCTTTAATATCTGGGAATATTCACCCGCAATTTGCTCTACGGTTATAAAGACATGAGCATCGTCTTGTTGAAATCTTCTTGTTCGCAATAGCCCATTCAGCGTTCCGGACTTTTCAAATCGGTGAAGAACGTCAGTGTCGGATAGTCGAAGCGGCAAATCTTTATAACTTCTCGTTTTTGAGCCAAAGACAACCATCGCGTTAGGACAATTCATTGCTTTAACGCCGTAGGTATTTTTATCTGCTCCGATGAGAAACATCTCATCTTTATAAAACTTCCAGTGGCCTGAAGTTTCCCAAAGGGCTTTTGTGCTGATTAAAGGAGTAGAAATTTCCTGGTAACCGTGTTTCTCGTGATGTTTTCGCCAGAAATTTACCAGCTCGTTAAATATCACTAGCCCCTTCGGTAGCCAGTATGGCATTCCGGGTGAGGTCTCGTGAAACATAAAAAGATCAAGTTCGCTACCGATTTTTTTGTGATCCCTTCTTTTTGCTTCGTCCAGTTGCCAAAGATGGTCTTTAAGCTCCTTTTCGCTAGGCCAAACAGTGCCGTAGATTCTCGTTAACATTGGATTGTTTTCCGAGCCCCGCCAATAAGCACCGGCAATATTAAGCAGTTTGAATTCGCCAATTTGGCTGGTGGAACCCGCGTGGGGACCGCGACAAAGATCAATAAAACTTCCCAGTTTATAATAGGTTACTTTGTTTACTTCTTTCTTTTCGGCTGACAATTTACTTGGGGTCTCTTCATCTTCTAGCGCGGTATTGCCGGTTTCCCTGATTTGTTCGATTAGTTCAGATTTATAGTTCTGCCCCCGCTTTTTTTCAAATCGTAACGCTGCTTCGATTCCCATCTCCGATCGCTCGAATGGGAAGTTTTTCCTTTTCAACTCTTGCATCTTTTTTTTGATTTTTGGTAAGTCTTCTTCGCTTATTTTTTCAGGTAAATCAAAATCGTAGTAAAAGCCGTTCTCGATGGTCGGCCCAATACCAAACTTAGTTTTTGGCCAGAGAGATTCGACGGCTGCTGCCATAAGATGGGCAGTGGAATGTCGCATGGTAGATAGATCTATTTTCATCGCGTGATTGGTTGTTGAATGCCTTGCAGGATATCGTTGATAAAATCGCCAATAATTGGGATTGAATTGAGTTTGCTAAGAACGAAAATGACTAATCCAACTACTAAGGTGGCTCCTAAAACTGTACCGAACCCCCAAGCCAATCCGCCGAGAAAATTATTCAGAACTACTTTACCAGTGGAGATATGAATCTTCGTGTGGCCCCGACCGGCTGTTACGTCGCTATACTCATCACCGGTTTTTTCTTCCTGAATATCTTTATCTACCATTTCACTGACAAGTATGGAACAAAGGTGGAGCGACTGTCAAGAAAAGAATGGTGGGTGGTACAGGAGTCGAACCTGTGACCTTTGCGACACGCCTGTCTTAAAACTGGTGGACGGTACAGGACTTGAACCTGTGACCTCTTCGATGTCAACGAAGCGCTCTACCGCTGAGCTAACCGTCCGTTCTTTTTATCGAATTACCTTAGCCGTTTCCAGCTCTTTTTGTTGAGTAACAACAGTTTGTTTTGGCAGCGACAAGGTCTTTGCGCGCCGACCTTCGATTACCTCGTCAATTATACCGTATTTTTTAGCTTCGGTACTAGTCATAAAGAAATCACGATCGGTATCTTTTTCTACCTGGGAAATCGGTTGCTTTGTTTCTTTGGCTAAAATCTCGTTTAGCCTTCGTTTCAGCTTTAAAATCTCATCAGCGTGAATCTTAATATCAGTAGCCTGCCCGGAAATTTCCGTCATTGGTTGATGAATCATTACTTTAGAATTTGGCAAAGCAAAGCGTTTTCTTCTAGAGCCGCCGGCCAGTATCACCGCTGCACCTGAAGCAGCCATACCTACACAAACAGTTGAAATATCTGGCCGTATATATTTCATCGTATCATAAATCGCCAAGGTGGAATGCACATAACCACCCGGCGAGTTGATATAAATACTAATATCTTTTTCGCTATTTTCGTTTTCAAGGTACAAAAGCTCGGCGATGACAATGTTAGCCACCTCATCGCTGACCGGCCCGCCAATAAAAATTATCCGCTCCTCAAGCAGTCGGCTGTAAATATCATAAGCCCGCTCACCGCTTGGATCTCTTTTAATAACCATCGGTACCAATTCCATATATTATTTTCCGTCTCAATGGTTTCAGGATGCGAAGCATACTATAACCATTGGTACAAGTTCCATTAGCGGCCTGATTATATCCTGTAAGGAAACAAGACGCAAGATGAAATTCTTGCGGATTATATTGGGATCCTTCGGAAAGGGAAAGCCCGCGTCTTTGAATGGGTGGTCCATTCGACGCGGGCTAATAAGTCCATCGGGTGTTGCTGGGCTGTTTGGGATTAACCCCCCTCGATTGCTCTCTGCACGATTCCGGCTTGACTCCGAAGACGCCTCTTCAGTTGGTGTCTTTGGTATGCAAGGGAGGACAGGTTGTTTTCGGAGACCGGATGTCCCATCAGACGAAGCCGGCGAAGGTGCACTATTTTATTGGTAACCCCCTGGAGGTTAGCCGAGATAGCCTCATAAGCTGCCATCGTTGGATGGGGATCCAGAAATGGGTTCAAGTCCCTCCTCCTTGAGAGTACAGCTAGACAACTTCCTGGCTGGATTCAGTTTTATTACCCAGTCACCTCCTTCCCTCTAATACTCTCTCCCCCTAAAGATGGTATTGTTGAGAAAGGTAAGAATCGAACTTACGATTAGACCATTTTTCTCAAAATGGAGGGGGTAGGATTTTCACCCGCCTAAGGAAAGCGCTTTAGTCCCCGAGCATCTTTCAATTCTTATCCCGATTAAATCGGGACCCTCCGTGAACTGAAAAACCCCCTTGCGGGGGTTTTTATTTTACAAAATTTTGGTGCTTCTTACCGCTCCCCCGCATGCCAAGTTCCCCCAACAAAAATGAGGGAACCAGCCATCTTGTTAATGAGAGAGCGATAAAATCTCATATATCTATGAAATATTTTAGTAAGATTAACATCTTTCTGTCAAGAGGTCACTTGATTGTTATTGTTCCAGCGGCTGCATTAATCTCAATATCCAGCCTAGTAAACGCTTTGTCAAACTCCTTAGTTTTATACTCAGCGCCGTTTTTTTCAAACCGGGGAGGGACGGAAAGATTTTTCACCTTCGAATCGACCTTTAGTCTAGTTGCTATTTCTGGCGGTATTTGGATTTCGAGACTAGCTGCACCTGCCTTAAGAACCGCTCTTGTTGAATAAAGTTTACCAAAGATGATTTTTAAGGTGGTGGCTTTGGAATCTATTTCCAAATAATCAACGCGCAAATTGCTTAAATCGATATTTCCGGCTGCTGCTCCAGCTTTAATTAATAATTCAAGAGGGATTTGCTGCGAGAGGGCAAGTTGCGTGTTATTTTTTAGCGAGGAGACAAATGGCAAGGATGTCTGCCCCTCTTGACTGATCGTTAGTACACCCTTACCAAAAACTTCTTCTTTGGAGATTTTCGGTTTATTAGCTGCCTTGCTAAAACTAATTTTCCCTTCGATAAGTTTGCTTGAGCCAGTAGCAACCGCCTTCAAATCTAGATTTGTGGCTGGCAAATCGATGATAATTTTGCTTTTTGCCAAACTACCCAGTGGTTCGGAAACAGGAAGAGTCTCGGTGGCTAAGGGATTTTTGGTAAAAGGGTTTATGGCAAAGGCAACTGGAATCAAAAAGATTAGGAACAGTAAGACCAACAATGTTTTTATTGAGACTGATTGGCCGATAAATGCTTCGATACCAACTAAGATGAGTAACACCGGCCAAAATTTCCAAAGATTGGTCCAAATATCCCATGGCAGCACGCCAAAGTTGTTCAAAAGGAAAACTATTCCTAAACTAATTAAAATAGCCGGGCCGATCTTTAAACCTTTTTTCATGGTTTATTTACTGTTCGAAAACGTTTTTTAAGCAGGTCTAAGACTTTTTTATTACCTTCAAAAGCAATTTTTTCCGGTAGGTTTTCTAGGTAAAACCACTTTAACTGGCTGACATCGTCAGAGGGGCTTATTTTTCCACCAACTATCTCAGCAAGAAAGGCGGTTGATACGATTGGTTGGCCAGCGTAAACATCTTTTCCAGTCCCTAGAATCTCAATTAATTTAATATCCAACCCTGTTTCCTCCTTAGTTTCTCGAGTAGCAGTTTCTTGAGAGCTTTCCCCCGCTTCGATAAAGCCACCAATACTGTCCCACCAATCCTTAAATGGTTCAATTCCTCGCTTTGCCAGTAGGACTTTTTTGTCCTTGACAATGAATACGCCAACTGTCGGCTTTGGATTTTGGTAGAAGATAAATCCACAACGGCCGCAAACGAGTCTTATGTGCCTGTGAAAGGATTTTTTAACCAGTGAACCACCACATTTTGGACAAAACTTAAATTCTTTCATCGGTTTGGTTAAAGTTCAACTTAAGTGTCAGACACTTAAGCTGAGTTTATTAATCTTGAACTTTTGTAAGTACTTGGGTTATAAGATCTTAATCGGACTACTTTAATATTGGTTATTCGGTGTCTTTTTAAATCTTTTTTAAGATGCCAAACACTTGGCTTTTGATCGTAACCAAGAGCTATTATATCAGGTTTGTAAGTGCGGATTGTTCGATAAAAATTATAATTGCGTGATCCCAAAATTGCTTTATTAACTAATTTGAATTTAAGCCTTCGCACATTCGCTATTCTACTCTTCTCATTATTGATTGGCCAACGCCCCTTTGCTTTATAAGAATTTCGATCTCGGGCCACTACAACAATTAGATAATCGCCGTACTTTTTCGCTTGACGAAAAAAACTTAAATGTCCGGGGTGGATAATATCAAAAGTACCAAAAACCATTATTTTTTTCATCGAAATTAAAGTCCGACTTCTAGGCCGTCGTGGGCGATATGAAAGTTTTTTCCGCCTATTTTTTTAACAAAAGTCTCTAGTCTTTGGTGAGGGAGTGTTCGGTGGCCAATATGAATAAAATAAACCTTTCTCGCCTGGATTTCTTTTCCTAATTGTATCCCCTCTTCAATCGTCTCGTGGCTTGGGGTTTTAATTTTAAGCTCCGAGCCGTCAATCGCAACAAGATCAATATTTCGCAGCTTCCTTGCTGTTTCCGTAGGTAAGCTCTTAAAGTCTGGTGCCCAAAATAGCCCCTTTACCCCTTCTTTAACTAAAACTCCAAAGGAGGAATCCTTAGTGTGATGGACAGGTAAAAGGCTGACCTTTAGATTATTTACTTCAATTTCAGATTCGACTTGGGTTTTGATTATCTCGTACTCACCTGGAAAGAACATAAATCGGATTTTGGCTAGGGTTTTGTCGTTAATGATAATTTTAATTCTATCCCTGCCGCCCTTTGAGTAGATATGGGAAAGATCCCAAAGGCCAAAGGTATGGTCAGGGTGTTCGTGCGAAATTGCAGCGTACTTGATTTTTGTCGGATCCACTTGCGGTTGACTGAGGTGTTGGTAGGTATCTGGTCCAAGGTCCAGCAACAAAACCTCGTTTATCAATGCTTGGCTTCGCGTCCGTCTATCCTCCTGATCTTTTGAAGTGCAGATTTCATCACTACACCCTAAACGAGGTAGCGGCCAACCAGCACTTGTTCCTAAAAATTTAATCTTCATTCTTTTTCATATTGAACTTTATATCTAATTTAAGTATAATCGCAAGATTACATCTCGCGCTTGTTTCTCTAGCGAGATATAATTGACAAGGCAAATTGCGGACGTGGCGGAATTGGCAGACGCGCAGGACTTAGGATCCTGTGGGGCAACCCGTGGAGGTTCAACTCCTCTCGTCCGCACCACTATCTCGATTCCCTGGCCCGCTCAATCGCTACCTCGTGAGCTTTATCTTCAAGATCATTGTCAAGCTTGGTTAATTGGATTTTACCGAAGCGACGGAACAAAGCTTTTTCGATTAAAAAATCGGTAAAATTTGGATTTTTTGGTAAAATTGGCCCATGAAGGTAGCAACCAAAGACATTTCCCTGATAAGCGCCTTCGGTTCGATCCTCGCCGTTATTCCCATAACCAACCACTACCTTTCCTAAGGCCGCTGCTCTCTTTCCAATATAGGTTCTACCACTATGATTTTCAAATCCGACTAATAAGTTTTCCTTGTTGAGTTTTAATTTTTCATTTAATTCGACAACGATGTTTCCGATCATCCGTTGGTTGCCGGCGACTGTAACAACATCCAAAAGCCCCAATCCAGTAAGCTCATCTCCAAGCGCTGGACGATAGTAGTGACCTAAGAGTTGATAACCACCACAAATTGCAAAAAATACCGCCCCCAGCCTTGCCGCTTTCCGCAAGTCGTCCTTTTTGTATCGTTGAAGATCTGACGAGACGATTTTTTGTGCTTGATCTTGCCCACCGCCGAAAAAGTAAAAATCTATTTCCGCTGGATTGATCTTCTCCTTTAAATCAATCTCTTTTACTTCTACTTCTATTCCTCGCCAACGACAACGCTGCCAAATAGTTAAAACATTTCCTCGATCACCATAAGTACTCATCTGTCTTGGGTACAACCACCCAAGGACCAATTTGAAGCTGTTTTTGCTGTTTGCTGTTTGCTGCTTGCTGCTCACTGTTTTTAGTCCTCCCAAAACTGCTCACTAGCGCCTTTAGCGGCAAGGATTTTCTTTAAAGCCAACATTACTGTATAAGTTGGCAAGACGTATAATGTTTCGCCAACTGGCATTTTCTCAATTGCCTTTTCGATCGCTGCTTCTATGTTTTCTTCAACAGCAGTGTCCAAGTTGATTCCGGAATATTTTATTCTCAAAGCCATATCAGCCGCGCGAATTCCGCTAATCCAAAGTTTTTTTGTCTTACCAGCTAAAACCTCAAAATCCACATCCCAAAGCCAAGAAACATCACGGCCATCGGCAATAAGATCGTTTATGGCAATAAGGACCCACTTTTGTTCTTTTTTGGAAAATAATGTGCGTAGAATTTCGTTAAAACCCGCTGGGTTTTTAACTAGGGCGATAAACAAATTTTTGTTGTCTTCCAGGCTAATCTTTTCCGTCCGCCCAAAAGCAGCTAGCGAGCCTTCCACGCCTTTTTTTATAACTGGCAAGCCAATGCCTAGCGCCAAAGCCGCTGAAACGGCCGCCAGGGCGTTGTAAACATTGTAGAGGCCTGGTAGGCCAACTTTCAGCTCAAGCAGGCCTTTCGGCGTCCTTATTTTTGCCATAAAACCTTTTTCCTCCTGCAAAAAAATCTGTTCAGCAGCCACATCTGGTTTCGGTCTTACTAAGCCGCAGCTAGCGCATCTATATTTTCCTAGGTGAGAAAGATAGACTTCATCGAAACGCAATTCCCCCTCGCAAGCAATACAGCTCGTAAAATCCGAGGCGTGCGGTAACTGTCCTAACGAAAGATTTTTGTCTTCAATACCAAAATATATCGCCCTAGATCTTGAGGACGAAGCTAAATGCGCCACCGAATGGTCGTCGGAATTCAAAACTAGAGCAGTGGAAGAATCCAAATGAAGAATGGCCTTTTGCCAGATTGATCGAATCTTGTCCACCTCACCATAACGATCTAGTTGATCACGAAAAAGATTGTTGAAAATAATAATTTTTGGATTTGTCGCGCTGGTAGCAGCGGGCAGGGTAGCCTCATCAACTTCCAAAAGGGCGAGATTTTTGTCCTTTTGCGTAAATGTAAAATTGTCGATAAGGGTTCCAACCAAGCCGCGTAACAAATTCGAGCCGGCTCGGTTGTGGATGAAAGAGATTTTTCCTACCGACAAGATATTTCCCAAAAGCCGGGAGGTAGTTGTCTTGCCGTTTGTACCGGTGACAATAACTGATCCCTGATAATATTTAGCCAGCTTTCGAAGAGCTGACGGATCGATATATTCGGCTAGTAGACCAGGGGCGGCAGTTCCTCCACCGCCAAGGGCTTTTATTGTTAATTTAAGTAATTTCGCGGCACTAATCGCGGAAAAAAGACGCGCGTCCACGCCTTTCATTATATATCATCCGACAATTCAAACAATCTTGAAAGAGTTTTAGTTTCAAGGTCCGACTTTTAGACACGACTTTTAACGCGGCAAACCTCCTAGGCGTACTGAAACCGGTGAAAGGCAAAAGTTTAGTTCGAAGGTCGGGCCTTCAGCACGGTTAAACGAGTTATTAAGATTGGAACCTGAAGTTAGGTTCAAAGACAGGAATTTCTGATTAAGAAATTCAAATTTTGGGTTTATTGATACTGTCCAATAACCTTCATGTAAGAGTTCACACGGGAAGCCCAGGTTGGCGAAGCAGCATAACTGGGACCAATCTTCCAGGGGGTAATAGTTTCGCCAACACCCCAACGGACGGTAATTTCCTTGGCAACAAAATCAGAAGCTGATACCCAATCTTTGAAATAGGCATGACCGTTGTTCCAACCATAAGGATTGTAAGAGCGGCCTGGGACAGCGTTACCAAATGTTGATTCAACACCAGTAATTGCCGGCAAGAGACGCCAGTCAAGACGGTAAATATCCGAAATTTTAACCAGGTCAGCTGAATATGGGGCAAGCGGCGACCCTTGAGATTGTAAGAATGACTCTAATCTTTCGGCCCGATCATCTCGACTTGCTTTAATCGTCGCCACTATAACAGTCGTATTTTTGTTTGGACCAACAAAATTAGAGGCCTTTAGTTCATAAGCCTCGAGTTCATCATTTTGCTTTGCAATTGTGGGGCTAGCCAAAAGAGCGGTAATCGCAATTAAGACTATGGCAGACACCCGTGAAAATGCCTTTAACATGGAAGTCCCATCTTGCGACGGGGTGGTTTTAGGCCTGCCCGCAAAGCCTTCGCTGATAGCGTTGGCAGGCGGGCACAAAAAACTTTCGCATTTTTCCGCGAAAGTTAGACGTATTTTAACAAAAAACGGAGTAAAAGTCAAGTTTTAGGGCTAGTATTCGGTGGCGGAGATTTCCTGAATTGCCGATTGGACCGCGAAAACCCAAGCAGGGTTGTGTTGGGAGGTATATTTGATAACAATTGTTTCCGGGTTTATTATGCCGTTTGAGGAATAGTTCTCGCGCATTCTAGTTGCTACAATATTTATCGCCTCTGACCAACTATCAAAATAGGCACCTGAATTCCTTCCTGCATAAATTGCCCAGCCAAAAGGATTGTGCGAGCCTTTGGGGATTTTCTTGCCCAAATTTGATTCTTGAAAGGCAATCGCCGGCAAAAGACGCCAATCCAAACCGTTACGATCTGCAGCCGAGACAAATTCCTTGCCCGTCCCTTGCATTGGTGAGCCATACTTTGTTAAAAACCGGTCGACTAAAACAGCCCGTGAGTCATCACCTTTAATTAGTGCAAAAATATCAGTCGGTCGACTTTTGTCCGAGGCGTAAACTTCGACGCTATTAAAGATATTTTTCGAGGAATTGGCAACGAGAAGACTTAGACCAAGATTTCTGCTAAATGTAGGTGCCGTAATTAATACTCCTAATATCAAAGATAAACTTAAAAACCACCAACAAATTAAAATAAGAAAAAAACGGCCTGCCCTCGTCATAGAAGCAACTAACATACTAACAAGTAGAGATTTGTTTTGTCAAAGAAAAATAAGACTGAAATTTCAATAAAAATGAGCTATTTACAACGAGGTTTCTAGGTGGAGCGCGAGACCCCGATTGGATCGGGGCGACCTATCCGTACAAAATGGAGCACCAGAAGGGACTATATTAGAACTTTTCGAGGCTGTCAAACGTATACAATGCCCTACTTTATTCCTTAAAGAAAGTTCTCAATTGTTAAAACTGGTTCCGAGTCGTGGAGGGTGTTAGAACCTATGTTATCAACTCAAAATATAATAAATCCAGGCTTCTTCACAATTGAAAAACCTATACATTGTCTGACAGTTGAAGTGCTTTTCACAGGAAAATAAGAATAACCTATTAGGCAGGGTTTTGGGGGATTTGATCCCCAAGAAATAAATTTACCAGTTGACAACCTATAAGATAAATCGTGAAAAGGATCGGGTATGCTTATGAAAGCATAGTATGTTCTAAAAGTCATCCCAGATTGTTGGGTATCTTCATCTAAAATGTTGAAGTAATATTGGTCCTCATAATATCCAATTAACCAATCTCCTCCAGCACCAAATTGTAGAATTTGTAGTAAGGCAATAATTAAGAAGCTAAACACTAAAAGTTTTTTCTTTTTTGCGAAAACTTTCACATCTTTATATTTGCAAATTATGAAAGACAAAGTCAAATTGTTTTTAGGATTTGAGGCTAAAAGTTGTGGAGCGGGCGACGGGATTTGAACCCGCGGCCTTCTCCTTGGCAAGGAGACGCTCTACCGCTGAGCTACACCCGCATTTTGTTATGGGACTGTTCTACCGCTGCCTGCCCACAATGCTACGTAAGGCGTTGCAGTCGGGAACTACCCGCGCCTGTTACTAGCGGCAATTATATCTCGAAGATAAACAACCATCGAGATTCTATCGAAGATGATTATATCACAACCAAAACAACAGATTAAACAAAGTGGCATTTGCTGATTACTGTTTTCTGCTTGCTGACTTTAGTCTTCCCAATACCCGTAGCGAAGTCTTCTGTTTATTTTCCGTCCTCGTTCGGCCAGCCTGTATAGAAAGTATTTCCAGTTCAAAGGGTAATCTTGAGCCCGGATATAGGTACGTCCAAACCCACCAAAGCCTTTCTTAAACAGCGAAAACCCGTACCAAGGATGGTTGGGTTGGAAGTGTTCGTCTCTCACTACACCCCAAAAATTGTAATATTTACAACCTCTTCTTTTTGCCTCTTTGATTGCTTCCCACTGCAGAGAATAACCAACAGAGTCTTTATTTTTTGGATTTGAAGCAGCGTGGAGATAATAGCCCATCTCACCGTAAAAGATGATCATCGCCATTGAAAGGGTTTCCTGGCCCTTTTTTGCGATAAATATTTTTTCGTGATTTTCCCCTGCCAGACAATCAAATTGTTTCAGGTAATAATCTTTATCGTGAATACCGCCGACGAAGGCTTTTCTCGCGGCAGTGACGGTCAGTAGACCAACAAACTTTTCAGCGTCTTTTTTCTCGCCCGAAACTTCAATTTTAATTCCCTGATCCGGTTCGTGGCGAATTAGATACCGAGTGGTCTTTCGCATCTGCCGTAGAAGTTCCTCTTCAGACGCCTCAAGTGGAAGTAGCCAAACATTTTCCGCCTGAAAAAACGCTGCTGCGGCTTTAAACCCCCGTTTTTGAAAAATTTGCCGGTTTTGCACTGAATCAGCCAAAAGGGGTTCGATTTTAAGGAAGATGCAACCTTCGTTATCGGCGATTTCCTTCATGTTTTCAACAAGTAAATCGAATATTTTTTGATCTTTCCAGTCAAAAATAGGCCCGTGCGGACAATAAAGATAACGACCGAGTCTAGTTGGTTGGCAAATGACAAGATTGATAGCCGCCAATTTCCCGTCTTTGAAAACTCCTAGGCGCCAAATCTTTCTACCCAAACTTTCATTAAATTCACCCCAAGCCCAGGATTGCAGAAATGTGTTTGGGCTGCTTCGAAGGGAAAAATCTTCCCAGATTTTTTTGTCAGAAATTTCAGCGACTTTATAATTGAGCATAGCGAAATTACATCCAGCAAAGCTGGTTATAACTCATCGTATTTATTGATAAAGTCAACGGCAAAATCTATTTGCTCATCTGTCATGTCGGGATAATTTGGCAGGTTAATTGTTTGGGAAGCAGCTGCCTCTGCTTGTGGGCATGACCCGAGTGTATAACCCATCTCTTTCAGGTATGTTTCTTTTGGGAAAACTGGTGCGTTGTACCAGTTACCAAACCAAAGCTTATGTCTTCTTGCCTTTTTAAAAAACTTGTCTGGATCTTCATAAAAACTAACGACGCGCAAATAGATTCCTTTATGCTTAGGTAACAAACGAAACTTCCGGTTTTTGATTTTTTGGTAATACTTCTCGGCGATTTCTCCTCGCCGACTATTTTGTTTTTCCAGTTTGGGAAGCTCGGACAAAGCCACTTTAACAAATATTGGGTGAAGCTTTGCCGGGTGCCAAGATGGTTTCAAACCTTTCAGTTCTTTACTCGAGTACAGTGGGTTAAAGAAATTTTGTTTATCCAAGGCTTGAATCAGCTGGTAAGCAAATGGGTTAAAATAAACTCTCCGTAGAATCCCCCGCCAGGTAAAGAAGTTCAGAAAATCTTTAAAAAGGTGGCTTTTTGGTGTAGGTGGCAAAGCATCAACTAACAATTCAATTTTACCTAGCAACTTCTTATTTTTAACAATCACTGCCCCACCCGAAATCGAGGAGACTACTTTCCCTCGGGCAAAGGATAAAATCGAAGCATCGCCAAAGGTGCCTAGTTTTTGTCCCTTATACCCCGCACCAAAGCAATGAGCGCAATCCTCTATTAAAAGAAGTCCCATTTGTTTGGCAATCTCCATTACCTCTTCAATCGGTCCAGGGCGTCCAAGAGTATGTTGAAGAATAATTGCTCGAGTTTTAGAGGAAATTTTCCTTTTCAGATCATCAACATCAACATTAAGTGTATCGAGATTAATATCAGCATAAATTGGCTTGGCGCCAGTCCAAATAATTGGGTTTGGCACGGAGTTGCAGGTATATGCCTGGATTAGAACCTCATCGCCTTCCCCTATTCCAGCTGCTTTTAAAATCAAATAGATTGCACTTCGGCCTGAATTTACGGGAAGGGTCGGAAGCGAGAAATACTTGCTTAATGTTTGTTTCAATTCTTCAACCGGCTCTAAAGTTGCCTTTGGTTTTGGTCCTACTATATTTTGGAGAATAATTTTGATAACTTCGGCTTTAGCCATCTTATGGTTGTTTGTAGTATAATCGTCTTCGTAGTCGCGGATGCGACGCAGAGCGCGACGCGATCTATTACATCTCGACGATTGTTTCTCTTCGAGATATAATATCACAACTAAAATATTGCCGGATCGTTTAATGGTAGGATGGCAGACTCCGGATCTGCATATCTAGGTTCGAATACTTAGCCATGGAATGGTTGTACGACGCGAAGCGGATTAGTCCGGCAGTCATCTTTTCAACAAGCCGTTCTCTCGCAAAATTGAAAATATGTACTAGTTTTGGTAGAATTTAGCCTACAAATTATGCCGCGGTGGCGGAACTGGCAGACGCGCTACGTTCAGAGCGTAGTGGCCGCAAGGCTGTGGGAGTTCAAATCTCCCCCGCGGCACCATAATTCGACAATCTTATTACTTCGGCGGGGTGTAGCTCAGGGGTAGAGCGCGCGCTTTGGGAGCGTGAGGCCGCAGGTTCAAATCCTGTCACCCCGACCATTGCGGAGTGGTGTAATGGTAGCACAGCGGCCTTTGGAGCCGTTTATCTAGGTTCGAATCCTAGCTCCGCAGCCACCCCCAACCTTTAGCAATCTCCTTCCTTGATCAATAATTTAGGGGTAAGTATACTTTACATGAAAATGTTTGAAAGTTTTATCGTGGAGGTTGCCAAGCCACATCGCCGGTTTTTTATTGCTCTGATGCTTTTGGTGTTCTTCTTCTTTTTAATTGGCTTTGCCTTGACTTTGCTGTACGTTAACTCGCAAAACCTAAGCTTTGATTTGGCAACAACCCAGAAAATCCAAAATTTGCACAGTTCCCTATTTTTGGACCTGATGGGTTTTGTCTCAATTTTTGGCGCGATGCCTTATTTATTGATCCCTTTTTCCTTGATGCTCGTTTGGCTCGTCCGGCGGGGCGCGCGGGAGGAAGCTTTCTTTTTACCAATTGTGTTCGTCGCACCGATCGTTTCGGAGATTTCCAAAGTTATAATCAGCCGCCCGCGGCCAGAAGAAAACCTAGTTGCCATCTACGGGAGCTTTCCGGGATACAGCTTTCCGAGCGGCCACGTTCTCTTTTACACCTTGTTTTTCGGCTTTGTTGCCTTTCTCGCCTTGGCTCTGCCAAATGTGAAACCGATTGTTCGGCCGATTTTGTTCACCGCCGCTACCCTAATGGTCATTTTGGTAGGAATCTCAAGAATATATTTAGGGGCTCATTGGCCTACCGATGTAATTGCGGGTTATTTGGCAGGCTCTGCTATTTTGGAGGTTCTGATTGTACTTTATTTAAAAGATGTTTATTGGCCAAAGGTGAGGAAGAAACAGCAAGAGACCAATTACAGCAGCGAAAATCGACATTAGAAGTACAGCTGCCGCGGAAACATCTTTGGCTAATTTTGCATCTGGTAAGAGCTGTTCTTTAACCGCTAAATCAACCACG
>Ga0154397_152_pt3 | contig 20710 bp, 18 predicted proteins | sample RifGroB1_FD_115901 | JGI IMG/M metagenome (GOLD analysis project Ga0154397, IMG submission 115901) | Candidatus Woykebacteria bacterium GWB1_45_5
TGGCTCCCGAGTTCTTCGGTAATTATATCTCGCTCTGGAGAAACAATAGAAAGCTTCGCTTTCTGCGTCGAGTAACTTCTACGCGAGATGTAATCTTGCGATTATATCCTGCAAGGAAACAATACGCAGGATGTAATCCTTGCGGATTATATCGTCCTCGATACAATCGGTGAACGATGTAATCGTAAGACGATTATAACCACGCTCACAAACTATACAGTGCTGGAAAGACTAAAACAACAGTACCAACAGATTTATGCTGCTCAAGTTGCTTATTAGGCAGAGGTTATCTATAATTTAACTAATGCCTGAAACCCCAAATCAACCAACTGACTACATACCGCCCTGGAAATTACCTTCCGAAGGTTCTGAGTCCCAAGAGTCAGAAGTGGCTCAACAGCCTACACCAAAAGAGCAGATACCCCAAAACCTTTCATCGACAACAACACCCTCAGATAAAAATATACGTAAGACGAGCTGGATAACGACGTTAATTGTAGTTCTTCTAACAATCGGGGTGGTAGTGGGTCTGCTTTACTTGGTGTCCTCGGAATTTTACAACTTTGTTGCGGAGGGGTCGGTTGAAACTATCCAAAAAAGTATGTTCCTGAATGTTTTTACCCACAGCAATTCTTTTAAATTGCTGGTGGGGTATCTTATTATAAGCCTTATCGCTGTCTGCTTAATATTTTTCAGAAAAACTGGTTCTACGTCTCGGGTTGTGTTAGCGATTTTGATCTTACTAATGATTCTAATTCTTGGTTCCACATACCCTCATGTTCGTCAGGAAACAAACGAATTTAATACTTTATTAGAAGATATTAAGTACCCAAACGTGTCCAGGTATGAATTTGATAGATTTGCAGCGATTACTCAAAATGATCGGGATATAAATTTTATTGTCAATGATGAAATTGATAATGTCTTAGATTACTACAAGACCAATGTAGCTAGTACTAATAATTTCGACCCTTTAAGTCCTTCTAGTGTTACGGAGCCGTACAGACAAGGAAACTACCGTATGGCCAGCATCTTATTTAAAAACGGCACTGGTGTAAGTTTATTATCGGAAAGCGGTAGTAGAAAAACCGAAGTAAGTGCGTGGAAAAACTACTAGACTATTGGGATTGTAAAAAAGCGGCTTAATTTTTGCAACGTAGGTGATTGACATTTAGCCTCTATAGGTTTATCCTAAAAGTAGGAAAAGTTAAAGTTTTTAGTGAAGAGTAAAGAGCCAGCAAGCCTTTGCTCTTTTTTGTTGCAAGGCTTTGGGGTTGCCATATTGACAACTATTCAAGGCTTCTCCTCTCTACAGGAGTTTGTCAGGGTTTTTTTGACCGAGCTTTCTCAAGGAAATTTGAAGATTTCTTTTGAGACAGCAGTCAGACTAACGCCGAAGCGGAAACCGATGTCGAGGAATTTGACGGGCAGACTACGGAATAACCGCCTCTGAAACTATGTTTGTATCTTGCCGAGATTCTTCTTTGAAGGCCCTTTTGGTTAAAGGCTAGTTGGATGATTTTTGGACTAGTATAACGGCCCGATAGCGGAGCTTCAATACGGCTTCAAGTCCTTATTTATTCTTCCTTAACCTTATCTTACCTTCGTAACTCTCTTACCATACCTCCATTAGCTTCTCCCGCCTTTCTTTTGCATATAACAATCCCTGCAATAAACTGGTCTATCTCCGGTTGGCTTAAAAGGCACTTGCGTCTGCTTCCCACAATTAGCGCACTTTACGCTATAAAGCTGACGACCTTGTTGATCGGTTCCTGCCGGTTCAGCCACATCACCTACCGGGGCGGCTGTACCGCTGTCAGGTTCTTCAACCTTTGGCTCTTCGACTTGTGGTTCTTCAGCTTCGGGTTCTTCGGTTGATTTAACATCGGCAACTGGTTTATCACCAGCCTTTGGTTCTTCAGCTGGCTCCTCAATCACCGTCTTATTTTTATCTGTCATTAATAATCACCTCCTTTACAGATATATTACCTTAAATTAAACGGCTTTATAACTACCAATGTAAATTTCTTAGTTCCAAATTAAGGGGGGAAAAATAGGAAAGAGGACTTAAAAATTCTAATAAGAACAACTCAGCTCGAAGAGTGGGATGGTTTTAGAACTTTTTACGCTTCCTCTTAGCAAAGAAAAATGAGCCGTTCAGTTCGCTTTCGCTACTAAATAAACCTAATAAGAGACTTGTTTTAACTAGTGCGCTCGGATGAGGTGGAATTCGCCTTTAATAACTCCATAGGGAGTAGTCGCCGTCATTGTTCCAGAGATAATGTCAGTTGTAAAGTTGCCTTGCATGGAAAAAGTGGCGCCGCCAGTGCTAACTGTACCAAAGTCCAGCCTGCTACCGCTGACCCTTATTTGAGTTGCCCGGGCGCCCGTATCGGCAACGCACTGTCTTGGTACTGAAATGTTGCCATAACCTGGAACCGATGTACTGCCTGTAGTGCACAGATTGGTGTAACGCATTGTGCCGGAAGCAATATTATTTTCCACCTTATCGATTATTAACTCGACATCACCGTCTTCATAAACTGTTGTGGTCCCTGGGCCGGTGGCAAATTGGCCGTATAGTTGGATTCCCTTACCCCTGATCGAGGAGGTCCAAGTGCCTTTAAGGTCGCGAGCGGGTGTCAGATTTCCGATCAGTGGCTTGGCAATCTTTATTGATTTGAGTTTTTGTTCAACGGATTTAAGAAGTTCGGGGTTTTCTCCCGCAACATACACCCCAGCTGCAACGGCTCCTCCTATTAATCCCAAAACTATTAAGAGCTTAATAATTGAAAACCCTCGTTTATTATTTTTCATATTAAAGCTCCGTTAGTATTACAGTATAATTTTACCACACATTTGGGCGATTTTTAACTAGCTGGTTCTTTGCAGGCTTAGCAATTTTAAGGCTAAAATTCGTGGCTCCGAATCGTGGATGATGCTTGTCCTGAGCGAAGCCGAAGGGTTAGAACTTTCTCATGCACCAGCTTGATAACGAAGATTTCTAGTGGTAAAATTGCCTCTTGCATTCCGGGGTAGCTCAACGGCCCGCCTGCAAAAGCTGATGCTTTAGCATCTGCGGGCAGGTAAAGCAGACAGCTGGGATAAATATATTAATTTTGTGGCTAGGTTTTATTACACCTACGTTTTACGGAGTTTTAAGGACGGAAAGCTTTATGTAGGTTGGTCCGATAATTTAGGGATGCGGGTTAAAAAACACAATAAAGGGTTGGTGCACGCAACTAAAGATAGATACCCGCTGGAGCTGGTTTATTACGAAGCTTGTTTATCGAAGGGTAAAGCGATTGAAAGAGAGAAGTCGCTGAAAACTGGTTTTGGAAGGAAATACTTAAAGCGAAGATTAGGAAAATGATTATCGGTCCGGGGTAGCTCAACGGTAGAGCGGCTCCCTGTTAAGGAGATGGTTGTCGGTTCGAATCCGACCCCCGGAGCCATTTTGTTTGTTTACATTTCCACCCTACTCTGCTAGATTTACAATTCAAAAGGAGGCGCCCATGATTAAAACTTTGTTGAAGATAATTGACCGAATTTCTCCACCCAAACTGATTTACGCCCATTGTGATATTCCTTGTGGAATCTACGATCCTCATCAAGCCCAACTCGCCGCCCATACTGTAATCCGGATGGTTAATTTAATCAATGAATTAAAGCCGACTTCGGAAGAACCGGATCTTAAAGAACGAAAGAGAATCATTCATCAAATCTCCCGCTACACAGCGGTGAAAGAAGAACACGCAGAACTAGTGAAAAAAGAAATTAGAATCATCTGGGCTGATTATTTCAAGAGCGAGCACCTGGAAAAATATCCAGGTTTACACAATTTAGTCTTTGAGATCATGAAGCTAGCGTCGAAAGCCCGGCAAGAAGTTAATCTTGAAGCTAGCCAGCAATTACTATCTAAAGTCCAAGAATTTGCCGAGATCTTCTTTAAAACAAAGGGTGTCGAACCAATCCGAATTAAAACAGTTTATCCTACGGAAGGAGAAATCGTTCTACATAAATAATTTTCAATTTGAAATTTTAAATGTATGTTTTTTCCTCTCAATAAGTTTAAAGTTGTTGGTCATAGCATGGAACCAGCCTTCAAAGAAGGTAACCGAATACTTGTCAACCGTTTAGCCTATCTTTTTTCCCGACCAAAACCTAACGACATCGTGGCTATAAAACATCCCAGAGAACGAGATAAAATCCTACTCAAAATAATAAAAATGTCACTACCAAAAAACCAATATTTTGTTGTTGGAATCAACCCAAGTGACAGTTGCGATAGTCGTAATTTTGGGTCGATTAGTAAGGATCTAATCTTCGGAAAAGTCTGGTTCAGTTATTGACCAGAACTCATTTATCCACCCCTTTAAGCTTGCAGGCCAGCTCGATTTGGTTTATCCTAACTATAAAGGAGGAGCTGCCTTGAACCAAGATCAGCCAATTTACTCTCTAATTAAAGAGGATCTTATCCGCCGCTTCGGCACAGCAGAAAAAGGCTTAACCGAGGACGAAGCAAGTCTGCGCTTAGCTGAATATGGTTTTAACAAGCTTTCAGAAAAGAAGCAGGTTAGTGGGCTAGCGATTTTTTTCAGTCAATTCAAAAGTATCCTAGTTTTAATTTTAATTGCGGCTGCTGTGCTTACTTTTGCTGTTTATCTTTTTGGCGGGCAAGAACGCTCTGATCTTATTGAGAGCTGTCTCATCCTCGCTATTGTTTTATTAATGGCCACCCTTGGTTTTATTCAAGAATACCGGGCCGAGCAGGCTATTGAGGCTCTCAAAAAATTACTGGCTTACAAAGCCAAGGTATTGCGGGAAGGAAAAGAACACCTAATCGATACCGCTTACCTTGTGCCTGGCGATGTAGTTATCCTAGAAGAAGGACTGAGGGTACCAGCCGATATCCGTCTTGTCCAGGTTGCTGCCCTGCAAACAAATGAGGCTTCTCTAACCGGAGAGTCATCTTCGGTGGTCAAGCAGGCAGAGCCAATCAGTGGATTGCTGGAAATTGCCGATCAAAATAATATGGTTTTCTCCGGCACAGTTGTTGTAAGCGGGAGGGGAGTTGGCGTCGTGGTTGCAACTGGCGATAATACCGAAATTGGTAATATTGCCGAACTTGTTGCTACCGCCAGGAAAGAAGAAGCCCCAATCCAAAAACGGCTTGACAAACTCGGCAAGATTTTAGGCTTGGGAACAATTGTCGTAAGTGCTTTCGTCTTTATTTTCATTGTCTTCTTTGCCCAAGGATACAGCGACTTGAGTCTCAACCAACGGCTTTTGCATTCCTTCATCGCTGCCGTAGCTTTAGCGGTCGCCGCTATACCCGAGGGGTTACCGGCTGTAGTAACTATTTCCCTAGCCTTTGGAACCAGCCGGATGTTGAAAAGAAAAACCCTCGTCAGAAGGCTAGCGTCGATGGAAACCCTCGGATCAGTCGATGTAATTTGCACCGATAAAACCGGCACTTTAACCACTGGGGACATGACCGTGCTACAAATTTACTTTGATGGGTCTGTTTATAATCTCTCCGGTGTGGGTCATGCTTTGTCGGGCGACTTTTTACTCGGGAAGGAAAAAGTCGATCCAAGAGGACTAGCCCTTATTTTAAAGAGTGGGCTAGCCTGCAATAATGCGGTTTTTGATAGCGAAAGCGGTAAAATTATCGGCGATCCAACCCAAGTTGCTCTGATTGTTTCCGCCTTTAAAGGTGGCGTAAAGGAGCCTGGCCAACGGGTTCATGAAATTCCATTTAGTTCAGAGCGCAAGATCGCGAGTGTGGTCGTCGAGGAAAACGGAAATAAAGTTGTTTACACCACCGGAGCCCCAGAGGTGGTTTTAGCCAAATGCTCGAGTATAATTAAGGACGGCGTAGCTTCGCCTCTCGAAGAGGAAGATAAGCGAAAAATTTTAAAAACAAACCACACAATGGCTTCGAGTGCCCTACGGGTATTAGGTTTCGCCTACAAGGAAATGCCGAACATTGAGAACGATAGAATCGAGCAGGGTTTAACATTTCTCGGCCTCCAAGCAATGTCAGACCCCCCGCGGGAGAAGGTTAAGGAATTAATCACTATCGTGAAGGAAAGTGGCATCCGCGTGATCATGATTACCGGCGACCATTTGGCCACCGCCAAAGCGGTCGCTTCGGACATTGGCCTTGGCGGACAAGCAGTCACCGGAGCGGAGCTTGACGCTATGCAGAAGAGTGATTTTACCGAAAGAGTTGAGGAGATAGATATTTATGCTCGGGTAAACCCAGAACATAAATTACGGATTATTGAAGCCCTAAAAAGCCATGGCCACTTGGTAGCGATGACTGGTGATGGAGTCAATGACGCCCCGGCGCTAAAACGAGCTGACATTGGGATCTCGATGGGAATTACCGGAACCGATGTAGCTAAAGAGGCTAGCGATATCGTCCTTCTTGATGACCACTTTGGCACAATTGTGGCTGCGATTGAGGAGGGCCGGGGAATTTTCGATAATATTCGTAAGTTTGTTGATTATCTCATTTCCTGCAACGTGGGCGAGGTCCTAGTGGTCTTTTTTGGTCTACTGATCTTCAAGGATATTCCCCTAACCGCCGTGATGCTACTTTGGATCAACATCATCACTGACGGACTGCCAGCAGTCGCGCTAGGCCTAGACCCAGTCGAGAAAGGAATCTTGCGTTACTCCCCAAAAAAATTTCAAGGGCAGATTATTGACCGCCGGGTTTGGGCAGAAATTGCTATCTTTAGTATCCTTCTAACAATCGCTACTTTGGTTCTCTTTTTTCTCAATTGGCCGGAGGGTTTAGCTATGGCTCGCGCCAGTGTCTTCATGGCCATTATCGTCTTTGAGATAGTTAGAATCGCTAATATTCGCGGCCGCTATAATATCTCTTGGAACCAAAATATTTGGCTACTTGGCGCAATTGGGCTTTCCATTCTTTTTCAGATGGCAATCGTTTACCTCCCACCGTTTTCTTCCCTATTTGGTGTCTCCCCAATTCATCTTCTTGACTGGGTATACATCATTATTGTGAGTGCCGTTCTTTTCTTTATCCTTAAGTTGACCGATCAGATTTTAGATCACTTTTCTGCCTTTGCCTCAATTAAACCAATTAATAAAAGATCCGTTTAAAAATTTTGCAATCTAACTCTCATTTGGGTAAAATACAGTTGATGGCCTTTTGGACGAACCTCTTTGGCAAAGCGGAAGACAAATACGAAACTCTAAGAGAGAGGCTCACTGTTCACGAACAAAATTCCCAGGAACAACTGCATGCTACTCATCCTCACTTGAGCGATCTCTTCGCCAAACATCAAATCGACTTGCGGCAAATCCGCAAACAGGGCGTTAGAATAGCGACTGCCGCTGCTGTATTAGGGGCTTTTTTGGCGATTCCCCACCTAATTGGGCATCCCTCGGTAACAACTCCCAGGCCCCAACCAAACGGAGGTAAAGAAGTCACTCGACCAGTAGCTGACCAAAGCGGCCGGATAACTCCTACGGCTATCTCTACCCAAGCGGGGACTCCCGTGGAACAGTCTTCAGTGGGCACAGGTACCCCCTCACAGCCGGAAGCACCCCCTTCAGACTCAACAGATCAGCCCGATCAACCAAGCTCGAAAGGCCATCAAGGTCATATTCATGGCCGAAGTTACCTAGCTCCACCAAAAGAGCACGGCCTTCATGATCTTGGGTTACACAGGGGTCAGCTTAAAAACCCGCAGGTCCCCGAAATTGGACCACACCCTAGCGAGTTGACTGTCAACAAGAAGGAGGGTAAAACATGAGCGTTTTTTACGATCATTTAGTTGGCCTTGATGATATCCATAACGAAATTTTGGAGTTTGACCTGCCAACACGGCAGCATTATCATCTTTTGCAAATTGTTGACTCAACACTTCACCACGAAGTTTTGAATGTTATTTTGCTTGAAATCCCAGTTGCGGTTCATGAGCATTTTCTGGTCGAATTTAACAATCGACCCGGTGACCCGGCTCATCTTGACTATCTGAAGCTATTCCGGCCTAATATCGAGGATAAAATTCGGGAAGCAGCTGATGGGACTAAAACCAGGCTGATCCAGGAAATCAGCAGTTTAAGGTAGTTCGATAAGTCTGCTTAGCTTATCACTTCACCCGACTATTAATCGCCTCCAAAACTTCAGTAAAAGAAGCGCGAGCATGCCGATATTCCAATCCACTATCAAAATGGTGACCCCGCAGCTGCCCGGCTTCTCGCAGATCGACTTCCTCAATCCGAGGAACAATAATATCAAAGGTGATTTGGTCACCAGGGTCGATACGAATAGTTACGGCTGAGTCGGGAGAGTGGTGGGGTTGGATATCAAAGCGCATTCTTTGTTCCCGGTCTTCTTCAAAGCTTAGTTCTCGTCCCACGCCGGCCATTTTTTCGAAAGGCCTTGGTCGAATCATTAGCCGCACATCGTACTCCTGGTTGTCGATTAGGATCCCTATCGCCTGGTAGGCGTAAATATTATCTCCTTTCGCCGCCCTTCCTGCCTCATAACCACTACGGTGACTAAATTCAATCTCACCATCGGCAAAGGCCCGTGTTACCCTAGCGACATGCTTCATTTCTCTTAAAACCATCTCGTAGCTTTCGCTTTGGAGTCCTTTTAATGCTTCTTTCGCCGCTGTCTCGCCGATTCTTTGGACGGTATACATTAGATTGTCGTAAATTTCGTTGGCTCTTCGCTGCTCAGGGGTAGGTTTCTCCTTATCAAAAAGGAGAATGCCGCCTTTTTCTTCGTTAGTCGTTCTATCCCGAATCTCGTTTAAAGCGGCTTGAATTTCACTTTCCCGGCCAATTTCTGCTTCAGCAGATAAAGCTTCGGTAGCCATACTAGGTGTGGCGGTCGGCGACTTTGGTGGCACCAAAGGAGTCGGGTTTAATTTTATAGGTTAGACCACTACCAAGCACCATACCGGTCACCCAGCGGATCATGTCGCGAGTGAGACCTTCTTCACCAACATCTAAGTGGACCTCTGGCTCGTAAGCAGAAAGGCCGTTATGACGAAAGGTGTCCCGCAACTTCCATGCTAGTTCAATAGACAGTTGGGTTTCTTTAGCGATCCGATCGGCGACGGCGAACAAATTTGGTAGAGAAGATCGGCGCCAAAAATAAATTCCACCGCGTCCTATTCGGTGGACAATTACCGCTGTCGCAAAATCTGCCAAGCCATTCCGGCTTTCCGAATCAGTACCAACAATTACTTTATAGCGGAAGTTAGGATCTTCCTTGATATAATCAGCAATTTTTTCGATTACCCCCTCGTAAAGAAGTGGTCCGAAGGTTGGTGAGTTAAATTTTTCCATAGTTTCTAACTACATCATGCTTCAGCAGGATATATTTATCCTATAAATACGTCACGCGACAGCGGGACATAAGTTAGATATTGTACCGCAAAGGCGGCTAAAAAGCAAAGGTAGCAGCTTGTTTTAAGCCTTCTATCAAACTCCCCCAAACGATTCCTACCCAAATAAAGGAGCTGGTGGCTGAAGACAATACCAGCAAAATTGCCGAAGGTCTTTCTTGGTAGCGCAAGATACGTAAGAAGATAGCATAAGGAAACACACCAACCAAGAGACCACTTAAAAACAACAGAAGCGGTCCCTTAGTCTCAATTCTTTCGTGGGTTTTGGCCGGCAGTTTTTGCAAAAGATCCTCTGTCCACTCCTTGCCGGCGGTAAGCTCAAGCAAGTGAAAATAAAAAATTGAAAATACGCTAGTAAAAATGCTCATAATTAAAGCGGCCGGGAAAGCTTTCAGGTAAAAAACAAGAACAATTGCTAAAACTCGAAAGAAATTTACTGGTAGCGGCCCAGCAACCGGCCCAGGCCAAATTAGGGTAATAATGGTTTGACGAACCCTCTCATTCATCAAAGAAAAGTTCAAATGTCAAAGCTCAAAGTTCAAATCAATGCCGAAATGACTAAATGTCCAATTTTTTCGGCGGCAAAATTTTATTCCAAATAATCTTTAAGCTTCTTTAGAACGAAGTTCGCAAGAAACTAATACCATTCATTATTCTAAATAATCTTTTAGTTTCTTACTCCGGGTGGGGTGACGCAACTTCCGAATCGCTTTTGCCTCAATTTGCCGGATTCGCTCACGCGTGACGCCAAACTCCCGTCCGACTTCTTCTAAGGTTCGCTGCCGGCCATCTTCTAGACCAAAGCGCAGTTTCAAAACCTTTTTCTCACGATCGTTCAAGGTGTCAAGGACTTCGGCGAGATGAGACTTTAATAGTTCGGCGCTGGCTTGGTCTTCGGGACGAATTTCTTCGTCGGGGATAAAATCGCCAAGAGTAGAATCTTTTTCTTCACCAACCGGTGCTTCAAGACTGGTTGGTTCTTGAGAAACCTTGATAATCTCGCGCACCTTCTCCGGCTCAATACCCATTTCCCTGGCAACCTCATCAGGTTTTGGTTCACGGCCCAATTCTTGCATCAGTTTACGAGAAGTCCGAATGAAGCGGTTGATGGTTTCGACCATGTGCACAGGGATACGAATTGTCCTAGCCTGATCAGCAATTGCTCGTGTAATCGCTTGACGGATCCACCAAGTAGCGTAGGTAGAAAATTTATAGCCTTTTCGCCAATCAAATTTTTCTACTGCCCGCATTAGTCCGATATTGCCTTCTTCGATTAAATCCAGGAGGGAAAGGCCTCGACCAACATACTTTTTGGCAATCGAAACTACTAGACGGAGGTTGGAGTTAATTAGCCGCTCTTTCGCTGCCATCTCACCTTTTTCTACTCTTTTAGCCAGATCGACCTCCTCGGCGGCTGTTAAAAGAGATACCCGACCAATCTCTTTTAAATACATCCGTACTGGATCACTGATCTGTCCTTCCGCCAGGGTAGTCAAAACCTCCAGCTCTTTTTCTAAATCACCCGGCTTTAATTCTTCTTCTGTTCCTACTTCCAAAACATCGATTCCCTCTTCCGCCAGATGAGTATAAAGATCATCCAATTCCTGGACCCGGGCTTCGGCGTCGGGAAAAACAGCCAAAACATCATCCTGGGTGACAAACCCGACCTCCTTTCCTTTTTTAACTAGTTCAGCGGTAACTTCTTTAATCGTTTTTGTGGTCATTTCTTAACTTGTTTCCGGTCTTAACAAGGCCTTCGACAAATCCCGGAATTCCCGACTCAAGGTAGTAATTTTTGCTTCGTCACCGGTACTTTCGGCCTGTTTTATAGCTAGGGAAAGTTGCCTTAATTTCGTTCGTAAGTTTAGCTCTTCCAAGCGTTGGGCGCAATAGTTGATTTCTTTTTCCACCCTCTCGCCATCAGCTAATATTTCCTCGTCAATTTCTAGAAGCAAAATCTCATCAAAGGCTGGCAGCAGCGATTCGGGGATAGTCTTAGCCAAAGATTTAATTTTTAAACGCCCTTGCTTTTTCGTAAACTCGACAATTTTCCTAAATATCTCCCTAGTTTCCGTCTGCTCAAATATTTTTTCCTCCAAAGCTTTTGGTGGATGGCTACTTTGAACAATCAAGGCTAGTAAATATTTTTCGACAATACTGGCTTTTCTTTCACTCAAAGGTTTTTCCAAAATTTCGGCGATATCCCGTGTTTCTTTTCCCTCCCCTTGGTATTTATTTAAAGCCGCCCGTAAAATCCCCTCCTCGATCCCCAATTTGCTCTCGAGAACCTGCAGATAGTGAGCTTTGATAATCTCGTCGGTCAAACGAGCTAGCTGGGGCAGTACTTCAGCGGCGACCTTTCGTTTGCTTTCGGCACCACTAGGGCCAAATCTTTTTAGCGCGGAATTGATGAAGTAATCGTAGATCGGCACTGCTTCTTTAATTGACCGTTTCCACTCAAGGGGCTTTTTTTGAATCAACTCATCGGGGTCTTTATCTTCACCAAGCTCCACAACTCTGATATTAAGGCCGACGTTTTCGGCAATTTCAATCCCGCGTTTAGCAGCGGCGTCGCCGGCTAGATCTGTATCAAAAGCAAAAAGAAGGTTCTCGGCAAAGCGTCGTAAGATTTCCACTTGTTCCCCAGTAACGGCCGTTCCCAATGGTGCCACTGCGTTGATCGTTCCAACTTGATGGGCGGAAATTACATCAATATTGCCTTCGACTAGGATCGCACTTTTTTCTTTCTTGATCGCTGTTTTGGCCAGATTTATACCATATAAGGCTTTTGATTTGTGGAAAAGGGGGGTCTCCGGGCTATTGAGATACTTTGGTTCATCATCCCCTAAACTTCTGCAGGAAAAAGCAATCGTCCGCCCTTGTGTGTCGAAAATCGGGAAAATAATTCGATTCTTGAACCGGTCAACTATCCCCTCGTTGGTAGTTAGAGTTAAACCAGCTAGACTGATATCTTGGGGTGAAAAGCCTTTTTTAGCTAAAAACCGAAATAAGAAATTCTTTTGCGGGCTGGCAAATCCTAATTTAAAGTCTTTAATTGATTTACTGGTAATACCCCGCGACTTTAGGTAAGAGCGGGCGGGCTCTCCGCAAGTGTGTTTGGTAAGAAGATAGTGATAAAGATCGCTGGTGAGTTCAGAGATTTTGAGGAGAGTTTCTTTCTTCTCTTCAGCAGGCGATGGTTTATATTCTTTTAGCCTAACTCCGGCTCGAGCCGCTAAAAACCGCAGCGCCTCACCAAACTCCATTCCTTCCATCCTCTTTAAGAAAGCAAAGGCGTCACCGCCTTCGCTGCAGCCAAAGCATTTAAAAATCTGCCGGTCTGGGCTAACCATGAAAGAGGGAGTTTTTTCGCCATGAAACGGGCACAAAGCTTTATAATTCCTGCCCGCTTTCTTTAGCGGTATATACTCACTAATCAGCCCGACAATATCTACTCGAGATTTTACCTCATCAACCTGGCTTTCCATTTGCGTTTCTTATACTAGCCAATTGCTGGATAGAAAACAAGATTAATTCAACCAGTTGAGAGTAGAGTCTTGACCAAATTAAGTTTCAGCCTTAGGATTAAATACTTAAGGCATATGACCACAATCAAAGTTGATAAATTAAAAAAATATTTCGGCAAAACCAAAGCAGTGGATGGGATCTCCTTTGAGGTAAAGGGGGGTGAGATCATGGGTTTTTTGGGGCCAAACGGCGCTGGGAAAACAACGACTATCCGTTGCCTGATGGATTTCATCCGACCGACAGAAGGAAAAATTGAAATTTTGGGCCTCGACGCCCAAAAAAATTCGCCGAAGCTCAAAGCCGACATTGGCTATTTGTCTAGCGAAGTTGATCTCTATAAATCTTGGACTGGCACCGAACATATCCTCTTTATGGAACGGCTTAGAGGGATTAGCCGCTTTGATGAGGAATTAATCGATAAGTTGAAATTCGACCCCCGAAAAAAAGCAGGAGCGCTATCAACTGGTAACCGACAAAAGTTAGGAATAATTCTTGCTCTGATGCACCAACCAAAACTACTTGTTTTAGATGAACCAACACTCGGCCTTGACCCACTATTGCAGAATTACATTTACGAGATTTTAAAGTCCGAAGCAGCCAAAGGAAAAACAATTTTTATGTCCTCGCACAATCTCGCCGAGGTGGAAAAAATCTGTGATCGAGTAGTTATCCTCAAAGAAGGGGAGATAGTTGCCACCGAGTCGATTAACGATATCAGGCGAAAAAGAATCTATACAGTACACGCTTATTTCGAAGGGGAAATACCAAAAAAAGAAATTGTCACCGACGGCATCGAACTAATAGAGGAGCTTTCTGATGGTCTTGTCCTAAGAATTAAGGCTGACATCCGACCTCTCTTGCACAAACTAAGTGAATACAACAATCTTAAAGACCTAGAAGTTACTCATGCCAGTCTAGAAGAAGTCTTTATGGAGTTTTACAGATGACATCCTGCGGATGACGTTTTCTCACCCGCAGGTTCGAAAATAATATGTGGCCAATATTTACCAAAACACTAAAAACCAATCGAATCGCTCTTTTAGTTTACAACGCCATCTGTATTGGTTTTGTTTGGTTTTATGCCGCTTTCTTTCCATCGATTTTTAAAGAAAGCGAAAAATTAAAAGAAGCTTTCAAAGCCTACCCACAAGATCTGATGAAGGCGTTTGGCATCGAAATTGAAAGCTTTATCTCCAGTTTTGAAGGGTTTATGGCCGGCGAATATTTCAGCATGCTTTGGCCGATTATTTTAATTGTTTTAATTATTGCCTATGCTGGATCGGCAATTGCCGGAGAGATAGAAGCAGGAACGATTGAACTATTGCTCGCTCAACCCATTTCCCGGTTGCGGATTTTCTTTGCGAAATATCTTTCTGGTTTGTTTATCATCACCGTCTTTATTGCTATCTCCAATTCGTCTGTGATTCTTCTCGCCCGTCTTTATAATGTAAGCTTTCATTGGGAAAAGTTTCTAACAATCTCGATCTTGGGGTTTCTCTTCGCCTTTGCCGTTTTTGGTATTTGCTTTATGCTCTCAGCCGTTTCTTCCTCGAAAGGCAAACCCGCTGCTCTTACCGGCGGACTGCTGATCATTATGTACGCTCTCAATATATTTTCAAGCTTCCAAGAATCTCTAAAAAACCTAAAGTACGCCTCTTTCTTCCACTACTACGATCAAAACGCCGCTCTCCTTAATAATCACATCGATACTTTAAGTATAGCTGTGTTTTTGGCTGTAGGAATAATCTGCACGATAGTTGGCGCAATCGCTTTCGTCAAAAGAGACATTGCTACAACCTGAGTTTCGAAACCTTTTATTTACCCCTATTACTGTTGGCTCAATATGTTTAATAAACCTACTACTTCCTTTGGAGACCTTAGATTAAATCTTGCTGCCGAGGGTGTGAAACCAACTCGGATTGAATAACAAAATGGGTATTTTGGCAAGGCATTAAAAAGGCTTTCATCTGTCCAATCGTCTCCAACAGCCAAAATAAAATCCCAATTTTCTTTTGAGAGGTACCGGGAATAAAACGCACCTTTATTAATCCCGCTAATTTTGATCTCGACCAACTTATTTCCTGGTAAAACGCTTAAGTCTAAATTTGCTGTTAGGTTCGTCAGCGTGTCGCTCATTTCTTTGGCAGCTGCTTCGCCAATTTCCACATCTGATCCCCGATAGTGCCAGGCAAGAGAAAAAGTCTTTTCTTCAATAAAAGACTCTGGAATCCTGTCTACAAAAAGTTGCATTATTGGTTTGATTTGTTTTTTCCAAGTCTCATCCGCAGTAATAGTTGGTTTCCATGTTGAAGTATTTTCACCTCTTACCCAACCGCCGTGCTCGGCTACAAGTGTTACGTGAGGGTTGGGAAACCAGCGACCAAAGGCTTTTTTTTCTCGGCCACTTATAATCACTACTTTGTTTTTCGATTTAGCAGCCAGCATTCCAAGCAACTCAACTAGTTCTTTCGAAGGTTTGGCTTTATTGGGTTCACCATAGAAGGGGGCAAGTGTCCCATCGTAGTCTAGAAGAAAAAGGCGACGTTTACTTGCTGCATAGTATTTAACCGCTTTTTGTCTTCTTTTGCTGTTTAAGTACCTTACGGTAAGCATATTTGAAAGAGAAACAGTCCCAGATAATTTCTCAAGAAAACTCTTTGCCCATTTTTTGACATTGTAATTTCTTAGCCTCTTTCGCATTACTCTGTTGCGTCTCGTCTGTTCGCCTGTTGTCATCTCTAACGCTTTATTCAACGCTTCGACTATTTCCTCTTTACTGTTAGGATTTACCGTAAGGGCCTCAACCAATTCTTTAGCCGATCCCGCCATTTCACTAAGAATTAAAACTCCTTTGAGATCGGGCCTTGCCGCTATGTACTCCTTTGCGATTAGGTTCATACCGTCTCTAAGTGGGGTTACTAGCGCTATATCGGCGTTGGAATATAAAGCAATTAGCTCAGCGAAATTTAGGTTGCGGTAGATATACTTTATCGGTAGCCACCTCAGCGTTCCGTATTTGCTATTTACTCTCCCAACAAGCTCATCTATTTCTCTTTTCAAATCAGCATATCTTTTAACTTTCTCCCTGGAGGGAACAACTACTAAGACAAAGGTTATTTTTTCTCGCCATTCCAAACATTGATCAAAAAATTCCTCTACGGCGTGCAAGCTTTGGAGGATACCTTTGGTGTAGTCTAGCCGAGAAACTGAAAAAACTAGCTTTGCAGCACCAATTGTTCTCTTTATTGAAGGTGTCTTACTCTGATCTAGAATACTACGAGAAGCAGTGGAAAATTTTGTAAAATCTATCCCGATTGGAAAAACATCAACCAAGACCATCCTTTGGTCGAGCACAATCTTACCAAGCTCGTTATCGTATCCAAACAAACGTCTAGCGGCGGTTAAGAACGACTGGGCATAATCATAAGTATGAAACCCTATTAGGTCCGCTGCTAAGAGGCTTCCCGCGATTTCTTTGTTTTGTGGTAGTAGACGAAAAACATCGTATGGCGGGAAGGGGATGTGAAGAAAGAAACCAATTGAAACAGTGGGCAGTCTATCTCTCAAAAATTTCGGCAGCAGCATCAAATGGTAATCGTGAATCCAAAAAGTATCATCTGGCCTGGCGATCTTGACAATTTCTTCGCAGAAAAGTTGGTTGGCCCTTTGGTAAGCTTGCCATTCAGAAAGATCGTATTGGGTGTGGGCGGGAAAGGAGTGGAGAAGAGGCCAAAGTGTGTCGTTAGAAAAACCCTCATAATATTTTTCCACCAGGCTTTCGGATAGAAATACAGGATGACAAGCAAACTGTTTAACTAGCTTGGCTTTGACTTCTTCCCTTTTTTCCTTAGGTATTGCGCCGGGCCAACCAACCCAAAGAGTCCTCTCGTAGTCTTTACAGTCCCTATAAAAAGAGCCTAGGCTCGTGGCTAAACCGCCGATGCTTGGGGAAAATTGGTAGTTTCGTCCTTTCTTGCGGATCGTTACAGGCAGTCGGTTTGAAACAATTATCAGCCTGCCATTTTTCTTCATTATGCTCTCGGATTATATCTCGCTAGAGAAAAAAGCGCGAGATGTAATCTTGCGATTACAGCACAAACCACCGAAGCTACTGTATTGGTTTTGAGACTACTGACAAAGAGGGCTAACCGCTCGGTAAGTTTATGAAACCCCTCTGCCTGGCGATTTTTTATTGGAGCTGTTGAAACAGGGCGAACTCTTCCGCGCTGCCACCTGGGCTAAAGGAATTTTAGGGAGCAAGAAGTGATTTTGTTTTGTGTTTTATCCACCATCGTTTTAACTAATTATCGGCTTCGGTGACTATAACGTCGCTATAGCCGCATTTACCCTCGTTGTGTTCATCAACATCATATGTCCAAAGAAGCGACTTACCGTTTCCCGATTCTATCTTATGAGATTCATTTTGCACAAAATGCGTTATGCCGTCACCAGTAATGTAATTCAAATCGAGCGAAACGTTGGCCGGTTTTTTGCTGTCTTGATTGACTACAACCATGTTACAGTAAATCTTATACCTATCCGGGGCGGCCGGTGATGTCTTAATCATTTCATAACAGTTATCTTTGGTTTTATTCCATCTGACACAAGTATCTTTTAACGCCCCGCATACTTCACCCAGACATGACCTTCCGGTTTCGCCAAACTCACGAACCCAAATATCAATAGGACCGGGGATACGTACTGCATTTTTGGTAAACTCATCCTCATATTGATCCGTTTTTGCTTTCTGTGATTGATCCGTTTCCGCTTTTTCTATTGGTTTTGGATCCTTTGTCTTAGAATCTTGCTTGAACGGATAAAATAAAAACCCTAAAGCACCAGCAATCGCTGTTATAACAAATGTGATTAGAAGAATAATTAGCAAGATTTCTATGCTTAATTTCTTTTTTCCACTTTCGTTATCTTGCTTTCTTCTACGATAAATAGCATAAATTATTCCTGCCAAAATAAGCCCAAAAGCTATTGCCGACGAACATGCGATAACTAAAATGGGCAGTGATTTAGCACTTCTGACCTGTTGGCTGGCCGAACTAGTGGCCTGTGAATTCGTCTCCTTCTTATCACCCAGAGCGTAAAAATTTCCTCCTTCGTCTCCAAAATAAATCGTGCCGTCGCGGCCTACTGCGGGTGAAGAAACAATCCCGCTACCGCTTTCGGTTTTCCATCTCCAGAGCTCTTTGCCGGCTGTATCAACGGCATATACTGTGTCAAAAACGTCGGCGAAAACTAATACTCCGTCTTTTGAAAGTGCTGCGCTAGTACAAATCGTCTCTTTACCAGGATACCCTTCAAACAATTTTGGGTCCCGTCCCACCTTTACATCAAAACGCCACATTTCTTTGCCGGTTTTTTGGTCAAAGGCATAAAAGTTCCCATCCCAGGAACCGATATAAACGTTTCCGTCACTACCGACAGTCGGTATGGCACTGATGCCGCCCCCGGTCTTAAACCGCCATTTTTCTTTGCCATCAGGATTGAGAGCGTAAAAGATACCTTCTTTTGAACCGCTAAATATCGTTCCGTCACCTCCAATCGCTGCTGGTCCTTCGAGCCACTGCTCTAGAACAAATTCCCACTTTTTCTTTCCATCCGGAGTCAATGCTATGACTCTCCCCCTATTATCAACCGGGTTGGCTGCTCCGGAGATAACCGTACCGTCATCCAAAACACTTGGCACTATAGTCACACCTGATGGCTCGGGAGAGAACCATTTCTTGGTTCCGTCGGAATTTAGGGCATAAAGGCCTGAACCCTCACTATTTTTATCAAACCGAGCCGTGCCAATATAAACAGTTCCGTCAGGACCAATATTCGGTCCGTTCCAAAAATCATTATGCCATTTGATCGGAAAACGCCATTTTTCACTGCTATCAGGGTTTAAGGCATGAAGATAACCAGAAGCGCTATTAATATAAATAGTACCGTCCTTGGCGATAGCAGGACTTGCCATTATCGCTTTTGAAGTATTCCACCTTGGATCATACGACGGCTCGGTTAACTTAACTTTCCATTTAACCGAGCCGTTTTTGTTGAATGCGTAAAAAACTCCGTCATGTGATCCCACATAGACTGTCCCGTCCGCCCCAATAGCCGGCGATGATTCTATTGAGCTTCCTGTCTTATAGCTCCAAAGCACTTCTTTTTTGTTTTTCCCCAAATCATAAGGGCTATTGTTTGTATGCCTTTGGTCGTGGCCAAAAAGCGGCCAGGGCGAATCGGCTGGCTGGGCTTCTACATTTGGAATAAAAATGTAAGCCGACAAGAAGGTAAGTAAAAGAAGTATACACAAATTTATCTTTGTTTTTTTATCATTTCTTATCATTTCTGTACTGTTCTGGCCAAGTGGTATTTGGACAGTTTTGCTGGATCCACTTTGACTCGTCGTTTGTTAGATCTTTTGTGGTCCTCCCCCCATAGGCGCCGTAAAATCCATTTTCCCAAGTACCATAGATATGGTGCGGGCACTTGTCGTTCTCACTATTGCCGGTATCTGTTTGCGGAGTATTTGTATTTTGGCCTTGATTTTGTGCCTCAGGCAGAGTCGTATTTTTGCAGCTCGACTTAATTTGCTCGTGTTCTTTAACAGAAATATCTTTTTGCACAGCTTTATTATTCTCCCAATAAACTGCATAATATGCATTTTCTCCTCGTTGATATACGTTTTTGGGACACGATATATGGGTGGTATTATCCTTTTCTTGAGAAGCGGCAGGCGTGCTAACTTTTTTAGTATTTATAAAAAACATATAGCTTGAACCTCCAAGGGAACCAGCGAAAATCAAGAATATCACGCAGATAATAATCTTATGGTTTTTGCTAAATTCATAAACACTAAGAAGTTTTCCGGAAAGTTTCTTTCGCAATAAAAAGATAACGAGGTAAAAAATCAGAATAGTTCCCAGTAAATAAGTAGTTGCAAGACCAATAGTTAGCAGATATTTTGACATAAATCCCAATTCTTTTTTGCCGGTGGCAGAAGAACTGCTCGCTGATACCCCTTTATTGGGCCCGAAAGCCAAAAGCTCGCCCGGAACTGTCGTAACATAAACTGTGCCGTCGGCACCAATGGCGGGTGAAGCAACAATTCCTCCCCCTTCGATCTTGGATCGCCATTTTTCTTCTCCGTCCTTAGAATAAGCGAAAAACAATCCCATAGTTGAGCCAAAATAGAGAGTTCCGTCCGCAGAGATCGCCGGCGAAGAACTTAATGATTCATAAACGCTTTCGCTTTCGGGTATTTGAACCCGCCATTTTTCTTTGCCTTGTGCATCATAAGCATAAAATGTTCCTCCCCAGTCGCCAAAATATATCGTTCCGTCATTTGCGATAGCGGGAGTAATGCTTTCTCCTTGGGAAAGAGGAACTCTCCATTGTTCTGTGCCGTCAGGATTTAAGGCATAAAAATTGGCATTTCTAGGATCATCCTTGCCCTTAGTACCAAAATAAATTGTTCCGTCTTTCCCAATCGCAGGAGAACCCTCTATTACGCCGTTATCAGGCCAAAAACTCCATTTAGTAGAGCCGTCGGGATTGAAAGCAAAAAGCTTCATTTCAAACGGGTGGTCATTCTCTCTAGATTCACTCGTTCCCAAATAAACAGTGCCGTCATCGGCGATAGCGGCAACTGAATTCGATCCGCCAGCCGAACCGTTGGTTCGCTCCCACTTTTTGGTGCCGTCAGGGTTAAAGGCGTAAACATAGCCGGGTTTCTCCATTTCTTTGCCGGTTTCTCGCGGCGGGGATATTTTGGAAGAAACATA
>Ga0154397_123_pt1 | contig 20485 bp, 22 predicted proteins | sample RifGroB1_FD_115901 | JGI IMG/M metagenome (GOLD analysis project Ga0154397, IMG submission 115901) | Candidatus Woykebacteria bacterium GWB1_45_5
GGATACGGATGTAAAACTAAGCTTTCTGCCCCGACCTTCTCATGATCACCAAGCACGGCGGCCAAAGCTAACAAAGATAAAAGCCCTTGGTTGGTCACCCAAGATCAGCCTTGAAGAAGGACTTGCCCACACTCTTAAATTGCCCCACTCTGCTACAATCAAAGTTTAACTATGAAACCAATTTCTTCTCCATTTGGACTACCAATCGGAATAAGTATCACGTTTTGGGCGCTAGTTGGTCTGATACGATTGATAATTGAAAAATTTATTAAAAAATCTATCTACCCAACTCCTGGTCCGGCGGAAATGAAGTCGGAAGACATAGCGGTAATTTTACCGGCTCACAACGAAGAACTTGTCATCCGACGGTCAATTCAAGCTTTAAAACAGATGTTGGATCAAAAACAGATCTATGTCGTTTCCGACGGCTCGGGTGACAAAACTTATCGCCGAGCCAGGATGGAGGGCTGTCATGTTTCTTACCTAGACCCAGGAAGAGGTAAGGCGAGGGCAATGGTTTATTTACTTCGTCGGTTTCGTCTCTTTGAAAGATACAAACTGATGTTCATATTAGACGCTGACACTAGACCTGATAAGGAATTCGTAAAAAAGGCCTTGCCATTCTTCAACGACCCCGCTATTGGTGTGGTTTTTGCGAGCTCCCGAATTGTCTGGCGCCAGCACTGGATTCCAAATTTAAAATATTATTTTATTTCCTACCGAGAAAGACTCAATCGGCTGCTTCAGTATCTGCTGATCTACGGTCAGACTTGGAAATATACTAGCGTGAATTATGTGATCCCGGGCTTTTGTACCATATACCGCTCGGATGTTTTGAAACAACTAAAGATTGATACCCCAGGGATTTTAATTGAGGATTTCAACCTCGCTTTTCAGTTTCACAAAAAGAGACTGGCAAAGCTAGGCTATCATCCTTCTCTGATTGCCTGGGATCAGTACCCGGATAACTTCAGAGATTATGTGAATCAAGTGAGACGTTGGAATATTGGTTTTTTCCAAACAGTTAAAGCAAACGGTGTCTGGCCATCATTTTTCTGGCTGACGCTTGGGGTGTTTTCTTTTGAAGTGATAGCTAATTCTATTTTTGTCCTCTTTTTACCATTTCTGCTACTTTATCTTGTATCGCCTTGGTATTCGGGGGCAAACTCTATCTTAGACGGATTTAATAATCTTTACCAACAATTTGGGCTGTACAAGCACCTAAGCTTGGGAGACATCTTTATCGGTACTTTTCTGATCGATTATGCTACCACAGTAGTGATTGGCCTAATAAATAAAAAACCACAGTTTATATTTTATGGATTGTTTTTCTTTGTCATGCATTTTGCGGTTTCCGTGGTGTTACTTAGCTCGATAATTCCTGGCTTTTTCAGCTCTTCAGCTGGTCGTTGGGTACCGCCGACAAGAAGTAAAGAGCAGCTTGGTTAACGCAAAAAAAGAATCGCCCCGCTGGGAAGTTGCGGAGCGATATCGCAGCAGGAGTTGATCTTATACCAAACTGATGATCGGCTCGGTTTAGAAGAGTTTTTTGGGTTTCTCCACCGAGAAGTCTAACTTTCTCGCCTGGCCACCAATTCGTGAAGCCACCTCCCAGATCCCAGGTTGTTTTACCTCGACCCTTGAGTAAGGCAGCAGCCCGTGATCTGACCTAACGACGGCCAGTATCCTTGGGAATAGGCGGCTTAGTAAACCAAGCCTCCTTGAACGTACGTGGAAAATGAATTCGGTCAGCCAACCCTCTGGGTGGGCCATAAAGCCGCTCGTTTTTTCTACTCCGTACGCCTGCAGCTCTGGACGTTCTGCCCTGATCTCTTGCAAGAGAGTTACACCCAGCTGCCATACTCTCTCTCGCTGGAGATTCTTGTAACCCTCGTCTCCCAGCTGGAGGTGGGCCGGATCCATGTATTCATCTCCAGCTACTCGTCCGTCTGGACCTATCAACAAGTCACCCCAATTTCCTTTAACAATAGAGTAACGAGCTGTCATGCTGGTTCTCCTTTCTTTATTGCGGTTTGACCGGCAAGCTGCTAATTATAGGATATTTGCCAACAATAGTCAAGGTTGATGTAAAAGAAAATAACGTCCTTCGGACGATGTTTTCTAACGAAAATCGCCCCGCGGGGTAGTCGCGAGGCGATTGGTTGATTGTGTTTGGGAAGGTAAACTACAAGGTGAAGACTTTCTCCCCTAAGATTTCTGCCAGTATGTTTCTCCGAGGGTACTCCTCGAGTAGTTGCTGGCAGAGACCCTCCCCATATTCGATGCGAACTTGTTGCCCCCGGATGATCGCCCAGCGCCGAGTTTTTTCGACCGCTCCTTTACCCTTCTTTTCGAGGAAGCTCATCTGGCTTTCGTGAGCAGAGAAAGCTTCCAGCTTCTGTTCAATCACACTGCTTATATTAACGATCGTGTTCACCCGTACGATCTGTCCATCAGGTCCGATCAGCCCCTGTGGATCAGTGTGGTATACGAACGGTTGTGCTTCAAGAGCTGGGGCTTTGATCGGCGCTGGGAAGTTTGAGTGACGTGACTCCGGAACCGCCCAAAGCACCAACTGTCCCGCGTGGGCATGATCGGTCATGTAATCAGCAGTTGGGTGAGTGAGGATGATGAGCGGATCTATTTCACGGATTACTGCCACGATCTTTTGGGCAGTTCCTAGATTATAGCTCACACAACCGTCCCTTATTCCCAAACACCGATACTTTGCCCCGATCTTCTTTGCCGCTTCCTCTGCCTCTTTGGCCCTGATGGCGACTATTTCCTCTGCAGGGAGTTGTTGCGAGCCGCACTCCCCAGACGTAAGAGCTAGTATGGTAACCTTGAACCCCTCTTTGGCAAGAAGGGCTAGGGTGCCACCGCAGAACTGCTCCGCGTCGTCGGGGTGGCCGAAGACTGCCAGGACTCTTTTGTTTCCAACAGGTTGGGTTTGTTTTGCCATGGCAAAAATCTCCTTCCTTGCTTAGAGTAGAGAGTAGTTTACTTACTATAAGATTTTTTGTCAAGAAAAAGAAAATGACGTCCTTCGAACGACGTTTTCTTACGAAAATCGCCCCGCGGGTAGATGCGGAGCGATTGGTTGGGCCAGCTTTGTGTTATGTGAGCAGATCTGGACGGTGTTCCCTCAACCAGTCTTGGGCTCGACGCATGGCGTAGGGACCAAGAGGGTCATTGAACTCGTTGCGGTTATCCATAGCGATGAGTTCAGACAGGGGTACTGTTGTTACCTCTGTGTTTTCCTCACCGGAAGGGTCTTGGACTTTCCTCCCCGCCAGTAAGAGAAACGCATGTTGACTGGTGAAGGCAAGACCATCGATTGGATGCACCCCATCTTCTCGGTAAAGCGGCACCCAGTCTTGTTCGTTGAGAGCAACGACGCCAGCTTCCTCGAGCAGCTCCTTCCGAGCTGTGTCTAGCGGTGTGTCACCTGAATCGACACCACCACCAGGAAGCTCAATAGTAGTAATTGAGCCCTCGGGTGTCTCGCGAGTTTGGCGTACCACGTAGACCTCGTGGGTTTTCACATCGAGAGCAATTGCCGTCGCCCCGTTACGAAGGAACACTCGGGATTGAATACCGGCCTCACCGTTGGCTCGGACAAAAGGCCAGTAGACCACCTTCAAATGCGGACTGTTATCGAAAGCGGTCCTGGCGTTATCTGGCAGCCCTCCCATGGCAGATCCTCCCTTTCCTCCAGACTGATTTTGTGGTCAGGGATTATATCTTAAATCCCATAGAAATGCAAGAATTAGCGGAATTGTTTAGCGGTGGTCCAGACTTGGGGATCTTCACCGCCGAGGCGCCAGAAGGTGGCGGAAATGCCAAAACTTTTGGCAAATTCCAACTTTGGCTGAACAGTTTGGTAGTTTTCAAACCATACTTCATGGGTTTGTCCGCCGCTTTCGTAAGTAAAATGAGCACTGCCTTCGGCGGTATCCACGACCAGCGTGGGTTTATATTGATTTATCAGACCGGCAACTTCGGAATAGGTGAGACCTTTGGCTGTACCGTACGACGAGCCATTTTTTGGCCAATCCAGACCGTAAAGCGGTACGCCCATAAAGATTTTTTCCCGTGGCACGCTGATTGAGAGTGCATAATTTATTACATTTCTTACCCAACTAAGGGAGGCAATTGGTCCAGGTAGAGATTCATCCCAATGCTCGCCATAAGTCATAAAATAAAGTTGATCAGCAGCAAGGGAAATTGGCACAAGGTCTTGCGCCGCGGAACCATTATCTTCTTGGGGTTTACCTTCGCCAGATTTTGGGTGGATAGCGACACCCAAAAGTTTCCCTTTTTCATGTAAAGCGGGAGCTAATTCTTTGATAAAGGCGGTAAAATTGTCCTTCTGATAAGTTTCGAGCTTCTCATAATCAATACTGATACCGTCAAAATTCATCCGTTCCGCTAAAGAGATAATGTCAGCGATATGGTTACCTCGAGCCGATTTCGTACTAATTACCTTATTCACCCGTTCGCTATCCCAACCACCACCTTCGTCAGGTAGATTGGCAATTAGACCAAATACTTTTACGCCGTTTGCGTGAGCAAAATTGATTATTTGGGGATCTTCTGTAGCATAGGTGTATTTGCGGACACCGCCGTCGCGACTAAGTGTATACCAAAAAACAGTCACAAAATTGAAAAGATGGACATTTTGATTGAAAGAAGCAAAAGCAGCCGTCTGGTCCCAATACGGAATCGAGGCCCGATAGTAGAGGATTTTTGAATAGGTCTCTTCTATCTTTGCATTAGTTTGTATGGGGCTATTATTGTTATTAACCTTCTGGCTATTTTCTTTTTTGTCGGTTTCATTTGTATCGTGGATTGGATTATTGGGTGATAAAGTACTTGCACTGATAGTACCTTCTTTTAGTGCTGGGGATGAACGAGCCGGTTTCCCATCATTTAGTGAATAAAATATTAAGTAAGCAGATAGGAAAATAATAATTAATAACATGATAAATAATGTAAACTGTAGCCACTTAGGTAACTTAATAAATATTTTAGTCATTTCCTAGAATTACATTTTGTGCCCTCTTAATATCGGCGTTCATTAAAAGATCAATTATCGAGAGGTTTGGTATAAAGCCAACTTGTTTGGTAAAAAGTTGAGGGTATTCATTGCATTTCCAATCCTGGACAGTTATTTTTATTCCATTTTCCGCAAAGATTTTGTCGTCCATGTAAGCGGCGGCGCCTGTTCCACCGCAATAATCTTCATTGGCCCCAATTTCTTTACAAAGAGCGATGATTTTTTCATTGGCCGTTAAATCCCCATTGTCAGTGAGTGCTCTACTTTCTGATGCGGATTGTATATCTTTCAGTCGGAAAATTTTTTGTTTTGCAAGCTTACGTTTAATAAATTCAAACGTGAGTTGCTCTGGTTCTACCTGTGGTTCACCGAGAAGATGAAGTATCCCCCAGAAAATTGTCGCAGTATTGAGCTGCACTAGATTATCGTACTGATAGGTCAATAGATTTCCTATCTCCGGGCAGAGGGTTTGAAAATTGGCTGCTTTACTGTAAGAGAGTTGTATGGTTTTTAAGTGACTCTCCACCCAATCCTGATCGTAGGAAAGTTGGGTTTGTTGTAGATTAGTAAAACCTTCATGCTTCGTCAAAACCGTCAAAAGGTAGGTCCCGAAGGACTGCTTTATCGGTGTGTGAACTTGAAATGATTTGTCGGTCCTTCCGTCAGGATATTTGTGTTTGCGAACAAATTGAACGTCGTCTCTAACAACGAAAATATCGGCATTTAATATCCTAGCAAAATAATGAAGACGAGGAAAATATTGTGGTTGTATTCCGGTATACCTCATACCTTGATTTTATGGCAGTAAAAACCCTCAGCAAATTCTGTACCGATTATTGACCCGCGAACCGCCGCCAAGGATTCTAAAACTTCTCTGCTTCTAGGGTAACCCGTACCCCTCATCTGACTTTTATACAGACTAACAGCTTTAATTTTATCCCCAAGTTCTCTGGCGGTTAATTTAACGAAAAAGTTGGGATTGCTGTTAGTTTCCAAAGACCAAAAACCCATCGGTGCCTCATAGGAAAGAATTAAATCCGGGACAAACTTATCGGCTTCCGAAGCTGGACGACAAGCAGAAAATGTCGCCCGCGCAGCAGCGGAATGGTCTTGGTTGTAATCTCCCAGGCAGGGGAAAGCGACGATATCTGGCTTAAGCAATTCCAGGGAGATTTTTTCGCCCCGTTCTATCTCGTGAATAATTTGTTTTTGCCCAAGCCTATCCAGTTGAAGATGGTACAAATCTCCGGGAAAGGCAATTCGCCAACCGTCGAGCTTCAGAAATGAAGATACTTTTTTTATTTCTTCAACCCGCTCAAATTCAGTTGAGACACCTCTTTTACTAAAATCAGAAGTAGTTCCGACGGTCAAATACAGAACATACACCTTTCCACCTAGAGATTTGATTTTACTAATTAGCCCTCCGCAACCGATTATTTCGTCATCGGGATGTGGGGCAATTATCAGTAAGGTTTTCTTTGTCAGATTTAACATAATTAATTATTAGAGGCTAATATAGCTATATGAAGCGGAGATGTCAAGTTAATTAAGACCCCTTCAAATATTTGCATCGGATCTAAGTTTGTTGGATAATCATTATTAATGAGAGGGTTTTTCACCGGTATCTGCTTTTTCCTTTTCTTTATTGTCGCGCCTTTGGCTATTGTTTCTTATCTAATTAATTCTTTCGCGACGCCAGATTACGTCAAAGAGAAGTTGCGCGAAAGCGATAGTTATGAGGCTGTTGCAAAATCAATGCCGCAAATGGTTGGCTTACCCGAAAGTGATATAGCTGAAATCTCACCTGAAGCCAAAAAAGACATGGAGGCTTTTTTGGCAAAGGAGGTCACCGCCGACTATTTGCAAAAGAAAACCGAAGGGGCGGTTGATTCTGTTTCAGATTGGCTTAGTGGTAAAACAGAGACGGCTCCAAGTATTAGTTTGATTGAGCTAAAAGAAAAAATGGAATCTTACGCCAAGGAAAAAGGTTACCTGGTGCCGGAAGAAGTCAGTAAGCCTTTGTCTACTCCGGTTAAGATAATTGAGCCAAATGAGGGCAATTTAAGGTTAAGAGACTGGTTCCAGTTATTTCAAAAAACACCCCTGATTTTGGGAGCGTTTTGCGGCGTTTTGTTGGCGATAATTTTCTTATTGGCCCAAGGGTGGAAATCGAAACTTCGCAAACTTTCCTTGGCCTTTTTTGTGCCTGGTTTTCTTGGTTTACTATCTGTTCTCCCGGTTATGTTCCTATTTGCTTTCATAACTGGAGCGGCCACGGATCAATTCAAAGGACCGGAGTGGGAAGGCTTGGCTGAATCGATCAAAAGCTTACTTTCCTCGATATCAACCGATGTTTTTAAAAGAATGCTAGTAATCTATGCTAGTGCCATTATCGCGGCTATTATTCTTTTTATCGCCGCTATCTTTGTCGGCAATAAAGCGAAGGAGCCTTTTAAGATCCCCACTCAATCTAAACCTACCGAACCTAACTCATAATTAACATTTGGGAAATATTGGGTAGGACGTGAGTTACGAGGACTTATTTAGAAAGTTGAGAGGAAATAACCGCTTCGTATTCGGGGAAGAATCTTTGAATTTCTGATAAATCAAAGGTTGGTAAAATATTTTCTTTTGGTTCCTTTTCTAATAAAAATTGGAAAGAGCCTCGGATTAGTTCCTCTGGCGATTTTAGACCACCGGTTAAGCGGATATAAAGATCCTTGCGGAGAGTGACTTGGTGGGCAGTTTTTGATCCGTCATTACCACGCACTTCAATTACATAGTGTTGCGGGTCAGCTGCTGGGTCCATCGAGACTAGAGAAACGTTAACTTGGGTCATAGTTTCTATGTACAATTATATCTCGCTAGAGAAACAAGCGCGAGATGCCCGCCTGCAACGCTATGCGTAGCATTGCGGGCAGGTAATCTTGCGATTATACCACGCAACGAGTCCGCAGGTTAAAAATTCCCATTTTGCCAAAGGCCGTACGTACAAGAAGAGTGGTGGGGTGGAATTTCGCCCTTTAACACTCCAATCGCTTTCTCAAAAACCGCCCGACCAGCTTCGGCATCAATCCCCACTTTGACTGGTTCGACCGTAAAGCGGGTTAGCGCACCCTCTAAAACTTCTTTTGGTGAATAAAAAATAAGATAGCCAAAAGGCGCTGGCGGTAGGTTGTTTTCCTTTAGCAATAAAGCGTAGAGATCTAGTTGGAGCCGATAATAGGTATGCGAGTCGTCTTTGATTAAGCTTCCGCGGGTTTTGTAATCAAGCGGCGCATATTTTCCACCGTCAACCAAAAGAAGGTCATCGAGAGCGCCAATTAGTTTAGCATTGCGTTCGTGGTCAAAGTATTCCAGCCCAGTACGCCAATTGCGCCAGCGGTTAATTTTTGCTAAATCAGGAAAAAGCTTCCCTTCCACTTTTCCTTCGATTTCCGGCGGCAATTTTCCGCTGGTGCGAAATTTGTCGTAATAGGGTTTGAGGACATTATCCATCCCACCTGGGAGCGAGGGGAATGGACCGCTTGGGCGGTGGATACTTTTATTGATATGTAGCCAAAAACAACGGCCGCAATCAGCAAAAAGATTTAAAGTGGAAGGTGAAAGGCGGACTAGTTCCATGCGCCTGATTATACCATAGAAAAACAAAATCAGCCAAAAAGTGAAGGATTGGAGAAAATAAGTAAAATCAGATTACTAATATGACGGGATCTGAAAGGCTATTTGGTTTTTGGATAAATCTATTTTATTGACGCTTTCAAAGTTAAGAAATACTTATTCCTTTGGTTCCTCTCGCTCGGGTTGTTCTTCCCTGGGCTTTGCTTCTGCAACGACAATGTTGCGGCCACCAACGTCGTTGCCATTAAGCTTTTCTATAGCTTTAGCAGCCTCGTCATCCGAGCTCATCTCGACAAAACCAAATCCGCGCGAGCGGCCGGTGTTGCGGTCGGTAATAACGGTAGCAGATTCGACCTGGCCAACTTGGCCGAAGAGCTCTTCTAGCTCACTGCTACTTGTGGCGAAGGGTAAACCCCCTACAAACAGCTTTTTACCCATCTTGGGTATCCTTTCTACCCCGCTTGAGCGGGGTTCTACCTTTACTTACTTATTCGACTTGTTCGGATTCGGGAAGACGAACACGGACAGAGGAATAAGAAGAAGGACTTGTTAAAAATACTAACAAGACTATTGTAACGAGTAGCTACTCAGCTGTCAACCTAGAACTAAAAAATAAGAGCTGGCGTCCCCTTGAGACTTGACAAATCTGCGCTGGAGGTGTATAAATGTTCGGGTATTTTTCACCTCCTTTTTTAGCCGGGCACAAAGTTGCTGGGACCCCGATTTAATCGGGGCCTTAGCAACTTCCCCGGCTTGTTTACTTCTAGGTGAGGTTTTAGGTTCTATCTTGCGTTACTCATCACTGTTGGAGTATCTTGAAGGGTATGGATTTTTACCAAAAGGCGCTCAAGAGCGCAAGGAAATTACCGGGCAAGATTGAAATAACCTCGAAGATCAAGATAAAAAACCGCAACGACCTATCTACCTATTATACTCCAGGGGTTGCCGCCCTTTCTTTAAAGATTGCCAAAAGTAAAGATAAAGTCTTTGATTTTACCAACAAAGGTAACTGCGTCGCTGTTGTCTCCGATGGGTCCTCTGTTTTGGGACTAGGAGACATTGGTCCAGAAGCAGCCTTGCCAGTAATGGAAGGAAAGTGCCTTTTGTTTAAGGAACTGGCGGGAATTGATGCTTTCCCCATCGTTTTAGGGACAAAAAACGTTGACGAGACAGCCTCGGCGATAAAACTGATTGCCCCAAGTTTTGGAGGAATAAATCTAGAAGATATAGCTGCACCGCACTGTTTCGAGTTGGAGGAAAGGTTGCAAGATGTCGGCATTCCCGTTTTTCACGACGATCAACACGGGACAGCGACTGTCGTCCTTGCAGCGCTTATCAATTCTCTAAAAGTTGTTGGAAAAAAAATGGCGGAAATCAAAATCGTTATTTACGGTGCTGGAGCGGCAGGTATTGCCACCGCTAAATTAATTCAACCAGGCTGTCTGGTTATGGTCGATTCCAGGGGGCCAATCAATAAAAATCGGAAAGATCTCAATCGGTATAAAAGGGAAGTTACTGAATTTAAAAACTACTGCCAAGCGGGTTCTTTAGAAGCAGCCTTTGAGGCAGCCGACGTCTTTATTGGTGTTTCTGGTCGCGGAAAGTTAGCCCCAGAATTGATTAGACTGATGAATCCCAAGCCAATAATTTTCGCCCTTTCCAACCCAAACCCGGAGATCTTACCGAGAGAAGCAAAGGGGGCAGGGGCAGCAATTGTTGCCACTGGCCGCAGCGATTTTCCCAACCAAATTAATAACATTTTAGCCTTCCCGGGAATTTTCCGGGGTGCTCTAGATGCCCGGGCAAAAAGGATTGATTTAAAAATGAAGTTAAAAACTGCCTACACGCTGGCGGGAATGATCGGAAAACCGAGCCCGGAGAAAATTTTACCTTTACCATTGGATAAAAACGTCGTAAAAACAATCAGCAAAGCAATTGTCGACCTATGATTAAACACGACTCGTTGGGACCCGAAAAGTTAATTGAAGTCTATGATCCTAAAACTAAACTCCACGGGTTTTTAGTAATCGACAACACCCTGTTAGGAGTCGCAAAGGGTGGTTTACGGATGACTCCGACGGTAACATTGGAAGAAACTTTCCATTTAGCTAGAATAATGACTTACAAAAACGCGATTGCCAATCTTCCATTTGGCGGTGGGAAATCAGGAATTGTTGCTGACGTTAAAAAGATAAGCCAGGAGGAAAAATCAGAGCTGATCCGAGGATTTTCCAAAGCCATAAAACCACTTTGCCCCTCCCGCTATATCGCTGGCCCGGATGTGAATACTGGCGAAAAAGAGATGGCGGAATTTGTTAAAGCAAATGGCTCTTTGAAGTCAGCTACCGGTAAACCAGCTACCATGTGTGTCAAACCCGGGGTAGAGTGTGGCCTTCCCCATGAATTTGGCTCGACTGGTTTTGGCGTGGTCCAAGCGGTTTTAGCGGCCTTGGCTTTCTTAGGGAAAAATGTTGAAGGTATGAAAGTGGCGATCGCTGGGTTTGGCAATGTTGGTGGTTTTGTTACTAGCCTTTTGGCTAAAGAAAAAGCAAAGATTGTAGCGATTTCTGATAGCGGCGGTACTACTTATAATCCAAAGGGATTGGAAACCAAGAAAATATTTGATATTAAAAAGAAAAAAGGTACTGTGACAGCTAACAAAGATGGGGAGGAACTTTCTAGCGAAGACATCGTTACCCTTAATGTTGATATTTTAATTCCGGCTGCATACCATGAGACAATCACCGCGGAAAATGTGAATGAAGTAAAAGCAAAGCTCATCGTTGAGGCAGCTAATTTAGCGGTGAAACCCGATGCAGAAGTTACCCTTTACAAAAAAGGTGTTTTGGTAGTTCCTGATATCGTCGCCAATGCCGGTGGGGTAATTTCTTCCTATGCCGAATATCGCGGCTACAATCCAAAACAAATGTTTACGCTGATAGAAAGAAAAATTAAAAGAAACTTAGGAACTGTTTTAGGGAAGTCAAAAGCGGAAAAAATCACCCCAAGACAAGCAGCTTTGAAAATCGCTTTGGATCGCCTAAACCGGCCAACAAATTCTAAACATGCTTAAACAACGGGGATCGCAGCGATTCAGCAGCGATCCCCAAAACTACTTCTTTATCCGTTAATCTATTCTATGTTTTTTATATAAAGATTAAGGCAAAAGTAGAAGAAAATAGCTTCCAACCCATCTAACTTACTATAGCAAAATTAAACCAGCGTGACCACCTTGCCTTTTTAATTTAAGAGACGAAATATTTTGTGGTTTGTGGTAAAATCTCTTACTAATAAATTGGTTGAGAGGGGCGGAAGAAATGAGAGCGATGCCTTACCAGCGATTTTGGCTGAAACTGCTTGGCTTGGGTGAGTATCACATCTGTTACCCCAAAGTTAATCCGCGAACTGTCTTTGATGCAGAGAAAGGCCGTACGAACAATAGTTTCATCGGCTCGCTCATTGAGCACGGAGTTGAATTGGTGTCTATCCTTCACTCTCGGGGGATTGGAGAACCAGAGGTGCTCCATGAACTTATTGAGCTTCTTCACCCATCTCTGCCTCACCAAAAGATAGATATCATTTGTGATGAGCTTATCGCTGCTCGAGGTAGGGGAAACGCGAAAGAATTGGTGGTTTGTCTTGGGTTGGGCCTAAGAGGCTAGATTAGCTGTCAGTAGTTAAAGGGGAGAGAGTTTTCAGTCCAAAACCTGCCCTCCCCATCCCCAAAATCAATCCCTTAAATCTTTTATCTGCTACCTGAAATTATAAAAAAGTTGATCTTTAGGCCTCTTTTCGCTTTTTACCGCTAAATCTGTTAAAATTTCCTCTAATCAAAGGAGATGGAAGGAGGGAAGATCCTTGGGAGAGCTACAAAAGCCTCAAAAAAAGCAAATACTGGTCATTAGTAAGGACGCCGTTAGGTATTTCGGGGTTCTGAAAGGAACGATTTGCGATGGCTTAAAGGCTCAGCTCCTTATCCATGCCAAACGCGAACAAGCGACTGAAGAACTTAGTCTCAGTGAAATCCGAGGAACCGACGCTGTCATAATCACTCATGACGAAGGAGAAGGAGCCCAGGGGAGCAAGGAGTTGTTGAGGGTGGTTAATACCCTTCAGATAATCAAGTTGAGCCTCATCATCCTTGTCCTCGGCGTGTCCGGCAAACGGCTTCAAAAGAGGCTACAAGAACGGAAGGCTATCGTGAGCGAGGAGGGTCTGGGCAAAGTAACCGAAGAAGGGCTGACGCGAAATCTCCAACAGGCGTTGGGAATTGAGGATCATGCTGCCGAAGATGCGCCGCGATGATCGTTGCATCAGCCTGCAACATGGGCCGTGGGAAATCAACCACCCGCGGCCTTCTTGTTTCCAGCACCCAGTTTATTATGTTGGAACTTATGTATTACTTGGGAAGAATGGTATAATTAATCAATGAAACCATTTTCGCCGCAGGCAGTAAGGAAAAACTTTAATGCATTCAATATTCGAAATGCGAGTAAAAAGTTTTTCCAAAAAGGCCACCGAAAAGCAAATAAGCAAAAGTAAATAGGGCCAGATACAAAATCCACTGAACTTCTAATCTTACTTAAAAACAATAGCGTTTGGTAGGGAACGGCCAGGGCCAACTTTGTAAGAACCATTATAAACAAGAGATGATGAACCCCCGCCGTCCAAATTCAAAGCAAAATTGGTTCCAATAGCCATCATTATTCCGGCAAGATCTGGAACCGAGGCGCTAGAGGTTACAACCAAGTAAACTGTGTGCCCCTTTATTCCAATTCCGCCGCGTGCTCCCTTGGTAAGTTGAGCGCTGGTCAGCTGATAATTCCAAACTATATTTTGATTATTGTTTACTAGTCCTGGGAAATTCGCAATAGCGCCTCTCATACCAGCCAAACCAGTAAAACTATTTGTCTGCGGATAAAAAACAGCACCGCTGCTCGTAAAAGCGATCATTGCTCGGTTTGTCCAAGACAGAGACAGTTGATTCATCCATTTTCCAAGGTTTGTATTGTAGAGGGGCATATCGAAGCTGTTTACTTTACCAGCGCATGAAGCATAATCCGGTGGGCAAAAGTAGGTGCCGTTGATGCCAATCGAAGCACCATTATCCTTAACATAAGAGAGAAGAGGTTTGGTTGGACAATTATCAGTACAATCGCTGTTAGTTGCGCTATCTACGATAGATATTCTAGAAAGATCAAGCGCGACGACGTGAGTCATGAATGCTCCGTTACTTGTGTTTATTTGTAAGTAGCAGTAACCGCTGGTTGGTATCGTCGAACAAGTGGAAGAAACATATTTAGCTCTAGTTGCGGCATCGGCTGCCTGTTTTGCTTTCCAAAGGGCTTCGAGATCCGCGTCCATTTGGGTCAACTTTTTATCTGCCTCCGAATATTTTTTCCCGAGGATTTGGTCAATTACTGTCGGTAAGTCCTTTTCTATCGAATCAACATTTACACCCTTGGTTTTGTAATTTGCCGCCTTCTCCTTTATTGCTTCGTATTTTCCAACCATATCTGTATAGATCTTCAAGGCAGCTCTCGTATCCTCTTTTTGCAAAGCCGTGTTTTCCGCCGTTAGATTTCTTGTAAGTTGATCAAGCTGCGCAATTCTTTGATTTAAGTTCGAAATTTTAGCGGGGAAGTAGATAGCGGCAAAAATTAAAAACGCCGAAAGAAGAAGGATTAATGCTAAGAAAAAAGAAATATGGCTCTTTACTTTAAGTAAAAATTTCATGAGCAGTTATGTTTATTATACAATAAAAAAATTCAAGCCGAGTTTACCCTGAGTAAAGTTTATGGTGAGTTTCAATCGAACCATCGAAGTAGCTTGTGGTGAGTTAAATCGAACCATTGCAGCCTGGTTGTAGCCCACGTCAGTGGCCGCAGGATTCGAAGTATTCTATAAAGTTGACCCCTGCTTGCCAAAGCAGTAAAATCCTCTTGCGCCGTTTGTGTGTTGACTTTATAACAAAAAAGTTATAATATTGTGATGAAAATATTTGTTGACTCTAGGATTGAGAGTTTTCTAGATAAGCTAACTTCGGTTGAAAAAGCTAGACTGCGGCGGTATAGAAAACTTTTAGAAGAATATGGACTTTTCCTGCCCGAGCCGTACCTAAAAAAGTTAGGCAAAGACCTTTGGGAACTTCGACCTGGGAACGTGAGAATTTTATTTACCGGTAAGAAAGATAAAATTATTTTTGCCCATGCTTTTTATTAAAAGACACAGAAAACACCGGCCAAGGATTTAAGGGTAGCAAAAAGTCGAATTGTGGAGTACGAAAAGGAAAGCCTCTTATGAGAAAAAATAAAATCAAATTGATTCCATTTGAAAAAATTGAGAGACGCTGGGCGAAAAATCCAACCATCCAAAAAGTTTACGAAGAGCTAGAGCCTGAATACCAACTCGTAAAAAGTTTAATTGAAATACGGGTTAAAAAGAATTTGTCGCAAGAAGAGCTTGCGGAAAAAGTTGGGATGAAGCAACCGGTGATTTCTCGTATTGAATCAATGCACTCATTGCCATCGGTAGCGACTCTTAAGAAGATTTCCAAAGCCCTTGGAGAACCACTTCTCATCCGCTTTGGTTCTAGATAGCCCACAAAAAATAGGGAGGACCCTAAATTAGGATCGTTCCCCAGTTTTATGGCATTATTATAATAGCTTATAAAAGAGTTGTCAACGTTTAGGCTAGTTAATCAAAGGGAAGTTGGCGGCAAAAGAGTGAATAAATCCTTCTTACTCCAAAAATCCCCGAAGGCTTTCTATCAACCGATGGGTTTTTATGCTAAAATTAAGGTTGAATCCTGCCTGATTGTTACGGTGGGATTTTTTGATAAGAGCTTAAATTATGAAAAGAAACAGGATTAGTTCCACAGCAATATTTCTACTTGGAGTTGTTTTAGTTTCCTTCATTGTTACCGTTGCTAATACTATAAAATCTGACGACCTTCCCGCTAAAGGTGGATATTACGTTCAGACAACTACTGCTACACCTGGTAATATTGGTACTAGCGCTATAACCACGACAACCCTATGAGAAACGACTCTGTAACCAAAGAAGAATTAGAAAAAATTGAAGAAGAGTCTGGGAAGCAGGCAAGACCGGACCAAAAAGCAGTTGTTACTGTTTCTCCAAAGCTAAGGAAAAGGCTGACCAATTTACCAGATCCTAGCAACCCGCCTCTTGGTTGGGACGAACATAAAGGATTTGGTGCTGTGTATCCTTATTTGAAAGTTCCGGGACTTCATCCAAGAAACCACGGGGATACTGTCATTTTTAATGATCAAGAATTGCCAGCCAATAGGCTCTATCTTGGCGACAATCTAGAAGTTTTGCGGACATTACCTGCAGAGTCAATTGATCTTATCTACATTGATCCTCCGTTTTTCTCTGGTAGAAATTACAACGTTATCTGGGGTGATACAAACGAAGTGCGTACATTTGAGGACATTTGGGAAGGCGGGATTACCACATACCTGATCTGGCTAAACGCTCGCCTCTGGGAAATGCGCAGAGTCTTAAAAAAGACAGGTTCTATTTATGTCCACTGCGACTGGCACGCTAGCCATTACATTAAAACCGAAATGGATAAAATTTTTGGCTATGATATGTTCAAAAATGAAATAATCTGGTGGTACAGAAAATGGAGTTCAAGTAATAATAGATTTTTAAGGAATTATGACGCGATACTATTCTATTCTAAAAGCGAAGAGAATATCTTCAATGTACAGTACACCGAGTTAGCTGAAAGTACGAAGAAACGATTTAGCGGGAAAACACAGGTTTGGGCTGATGAGGCACGCACTCGGAAAATAACTATTGACGTTGAATCAAAGGGAGCGTACATGCCAGATGTTTGGAGCATAAATTATCTTCCAGGGGCTTCCAGTGAAAAAATTGGTTACCCCACACAAAAACCGGAAGCCCTCCTAGAAAGAATTATTAAAGCCTCAAGTAATGATGGTGAGGTGGTTGCCGATTTCTTTTGTGGTGGAGGTACAACACTAGCTGTAGCACAGAAACTTAAAAGGAAGTTTATTGGTTGTGATTCTTCTAGAGTGGCTATTTCAGTAACTTTAGACAGATTAGTAAAACTTGGCGAAGAAATGAGTGGGGTTAAAAGCAACATTTCGTTAGATGGAAAGCCGTTTCAGTTTGGGTTACAGATGGAAGGCACCGTTGAAAAGGTTCCAAATATTGAGGTTTGGTATCTGGGCGTCTATCCAGTTGAGAAGTTCCAGAATTCAGAGCAAGAAGAATTTAATGATTTTGTTCTTACTGCTTATGGGGCTAGTAAAAATACTGGAGAAGGCCTCACAAGTGGTTTTCGACCACCAGGGCAACAAGAACCAATTCTAGTTGGCCCATCAAACCCAAATGAGACTATAAACGCACAAGATATTAAAAAGTTTTTTGATGAGGTAAAAGAAAAACTTGAGCCAAATAAACTGGTTAGGGCCAAAATAGTGGCTTGGCGATTTTCTAGACAAGTCTTAGCTTATATTAAGACCTTGAAAAATTACGCGGAGAAATACAATTTGCCACTGGAGTTGGAAGCCATACCGCTTGATTCTAAAGAGTTTAGGGCACGGATTCTGCAAAGGATGCCGGATATTGAAGAAAACGAGTTTTTCCTAAGATTTTCCAAAGCACCAGTCATTGGAGATGTAAAAGTAAAGAAAACCGGACCGCTTGAATGCGAATTTGAAGCAATAGATGCCCTTTCGACTAATGAAGATGGTTGGTTGGTCAATTGCCAGTGGGATTTTGATTATCAAGAAGGCCACTTTGCAGCAGATAAAGATTATGTTTTGTCTAGAGAAAAGAAACAGGATAAAAAGCACGGAGAAATATTTGAAGCAGTTTTGAAAGCTAAGCATAAGTTTGAGAAAACGGGCGAATATACGGTTGCTTGCAAAGTTCAAGATAATTTAGCAGGCGAGACCATACTAAGCAGGAAGGTTGAGGTGAATAATTGATATGGATTTAAAATTTTTGATTCAAGTTTTGGCACCACCTGTTATCGCTGCACTGGTAGCTATTATAGTTGCTTTTTGGCAATTCCGAAAAAGAAAAGAAGAGGAGAAAAAAGTTGAATCGTTAAAAGTTTTGCTTGGTACAGTTAAAGGTTGGAGAGAATACATTCAAAGTGCCGCAAACGCAAATACTTTACTACGCAATCATATAAGAGGGAGAACGGATGAAGGTAAAGATCTAACTAAGTTTAGTTCACTAGCCGACGTGGAATCAGCAGTCGAAACTAACGGCGCTTATCTAAATGGTTTGCATGTTGGGGTGGAAAAGGAGTTAGAAGAAATAGAAAAAGTATTGAAAGAAAAATAAATGACTAACCAACTTAACCAAAAACTAATCAGCGCTATTAACGTTCAAGGTATACTTCTTCAAGAGAAGTGTGCGGATATTTTCGCTAAAGAAGGTTACAAAGTTATTACCGAGTACCCAGTAATGTTCCCAAAACCTTCCTTTGGAAATTTCGGTAAGGACGTTGTCATTGACATTTGGGCGCGAAAGAATCTAACAAATGTGCAGATAGACTTTTTGGTAGAGTGCAAAAAGGCAGACCCAAAGCTTAAAAATTGGGTATTTTTCAAAGATAAGTTTAGTTACTCAATTGGTAATGACAACATAAAATTCGTCAAGGGACCAGGGGACAATTGGAACACCAATACAATATTAGTTGATATACAAAAAGAGCTTAAGCTTGAACACGGAGACCGCTGTTTCATGGGAATTGAGTTAAAGGAAAAATTTAAAAAAGGCCCAGAAAAGGATGACACGGTAGCTACAACTCAAAGAATAAGTGATGCAAGTTATCAAGCCGTGCAGGCTGCAAACGGGACCTTTGACGAGTATGGAGAATTTTACTCTAAATTACAATCTACCCCCCTTCAAAAAAACGAACAAAATCTTTTTATTTTGCCCTTAGTTGTTACTACGGCAAACTTACTTGTAGCAGATTATGACATAGATAAAATAAGTGAGAATGGTGGTTTAGATGCTAAAGATGTATCTTTTGCAGAAAAGGATTTTATTCTCTATAACTATTCAATCCCAGGACATATAAGATTCCCAATGTTAGAAGGTGATATACCAAATAGAACTTTGGAAACCAGACTAGGTTATAAGAAGACTTTGATAATAATTTGTTCAGTAAACTATCTTAAAAAATTTATTAATAAATTCAAGTAGATGCAATACTTTTTTAAACAACACGAAGAAAATTTTAGGGAGTGGCGGAAAAACGGGTACCGCGGAATTAAAGACGAGGCTATAGCTTTCTTAAAACATATAAATTCTCCAAGCTTCAAACCAAAACTTGATCTTTTCAACGAAAAACAGTGGAAAAAGATCCAAGTTGAGGCGATTGAAAGATGTGTTTACGCTTTTGAAATTTTGGGAGAGAAAGACCTCCTGACAAATATTGTAACTGGCGGTGGCAAAACTACAATTATTGGTGCGATGATTGCTTACATGATGATCGTGCATGAGCAAAATAAATTTTTGATTTTAACCCCCAACACTATTGTTCGCTCAAGATTGCAAGATGAGTTTGAGCAAAATTCACCGATATACATTTATGATATTTTCCCATTTTTCTTTAATTCTTACTTACCTCTAAAAAACCGAATAACGATTCACATAATGAAAGCTGACAATCCAAACCCCACAGCGATTAGAAATGACACGATTTTAATTGGTAATATTCACCAAATTTATGAACGAACTGATAACTGGAAAGTTTTAATGGAAAATGTAGATCAGCTGGTGATCTTTAATGATGAAGCGCATAACACGAAAGCCGAGATGTATAACGATCTGATAAACAAATTGAAGCCAAAAAGGTTTTTTAGGCTCGATACTACGGCAACTCCAGATAGACTTGATGGTTTGCATCCAGATAGCAAAATGGTTTTCGTCTATGGAATTGCTGAAGCAATGAAAGATAAAGTTATTAAGAGAATTGTGGTATTTCACCCGGATGTAACAAAGGTGCATTTAACCTATGAAGATTTGGAAACAGGTAAAACAATCTCTGCCGAAGAAGTTCCTTGGGAAGAAATCGAAAGACGCAAAATTCCAGCCAGACGCTATATTACCAGTGAAAAGCCTATGCGCCAGCAGATAGCGATCGCTTTGGAACTTTTAAAACAGCAATGGATGAGAGTACCAAAAGATAAGACAGGTAAACCACGTTTCAAACCATTGCTTTTTGTCATCGCCTTGTCAATTGAAGATGCCAAAAGGATTGCCAATGCTTTGGAGGGCATAGGCCCGAAATATGGTGTGAATAATATTCTTTTAGTCCATAACGAACAGGAAGAAGAATTAAATGAACAAGCAATGGAGTTAAATAAAAACCCTCACCCAAAGTGGGACGCGGTTGTGTCCGTTTTGATGCTTAGGGAAGGTTGGGATGTGAGGAATGTTGCTGTCGAGCTGCTGTTCAGAAAATTTACCTATAAAAAAGTTGACGACCAAACCTTTTCAGTATATGGCCCGCAGGTTATTGGTAGGGGTTTGCGCAGGATGAGTAAAAACCCGGAAGAGTGGGAGTCACTTTTTGTTATTGACCACCCGATTTTAAAGCACCAATGGCTTTGGGATCATCTAAAAGCTACTGAATATCCCGAGGGTCTAGATCCAGCCAATATAATTGTTGATGAAGAAAAACTGCCAAAAGAGGAAGAAACTATTGAGAAGGTGGAAGAAGGAGAAAAAACATTAGAGGAGGCAGAAAAACTGGATATATCTTCCCGCCCACCTACACCAGAGCCAGAA
>Ga0154397_111_pt3 | contig 20167 bp, 19 predicted proteins | sample RifGroB1_FD_115901 | JGI IMG/M metagenome (GOLD analysis project Ga0154397, IMG submission 115901) | Candidatus Woykebacteria bacterium GWB1_45_5
GGCCAAGCTGTTTTAGATAGCCTCATTCAAGAAAAATTGATCAAGAACGAAGCAAAGAAACAAAAAGTGGCAGTTTCCACAAAGGAGCTTGATGGCCGGTTAAAAGAAATTGAGGAACAGCTTGGCGGTAAAGAGGCCTTGGACTACGCTTTGAAATCGCGTAACCTTTCCCTAGAGCAGGTTAAGGACCAAATCAAGACCCAACTTTTAGTCGAGAAAATGCTGGGTAAGGATGTCGAAGTTACCGACGCAGACGTTGAAACCTTTATCAAAGATAACCCAACTGCCAAGGATCTAAGTAAGGATAAAATAAAGGAGCAAGTCCGCAGTCAAAAAATAAATGAGAAGTTCCCCGTTTGGATTGAAGATCTTAAGAAAAACGCCAAAATCAGCAAATTCATCTAACCTTTTGACAATCCCTAGACAAAACTTACAATCAAGCAGATGGAAAAGAAAAAACAAATACTGACGTTCGCTTTGTCGCTGTGAAAGGATTGGTTCACGAAATTCTACACAATGAGAGTTCCGATGAAAGGTTGGAACATTTTTTACTTTGGATTTGTCAACTTCGACCAAGCCGCTTTAGAGTAAGAGAGTCAGCCGAGGGACAATTAAAATGGTTTGCTCTCAAAAATATTGCCAAGTTTAAAGAAGAGATTATTCCCAGCGATTTCCGTATGATTCGGAAATTTTTTCTGGAAAAATCAGCGGCAATTACCTTCTACAAAGTAAAAATGATTAAGATAAGAACTGGCTACAGGATAGAAGAAACAGACCTATGAAAGAAAAAAAGCTCTCCCCAAAAGTTGGCGTTGGGATAATGATATTCAAAGATGGTAAAGTACTTCTGGGCAAGCGTCAAGGTTCCCATGGAGCTGGAGAGTACGCCTTTCCTGGCGGACATCTAGAATATATGGAGTCTTTTGCTGATTGTGCAAAAAGAGAGGTGATGGAAGAAACAGGCTTGGAAATTAAAAACATCAGGTTCCAATATTTAGCTAATGTTAAAAAGTACGCCCCAAAACAATATGTCCACGTTGGTCTCACCGCTCATTGGGTTTCTAATGAACCAAAAAATCTAGAGCCTGAAAAAAACGAAGGAGACTGGCAATGGTATTCTTTAAGCAACCTACCAAAACCGATATTTGAAGTGTGCCGCTTAGCCCTTGAAGCTTATCAGACCGGCAAGAACTATTTTGACTCCTAACTTTTAATAATCCCCCGACCAATCACGATTTGCTATACTTGTTAGTTATGAAAATCTTCGGAATTTCCAAAAACGTTTTCTTCCTTGGGTTAGTTTCGCTACTCAACGACGCCTCCTCGGAAATGATTTATCCCCTAGTTCCTCTCTTTTTAACCCAAGTTTTGGGGGCTTCCCTGGCAACAGTCGGAATTATTGAAGGAATCGCCGAGTCTACCGCAGCAATTTTAAAAACTTTTTCTGGTTGGCTTTCTGATAAAATTGGCCGAAGGAAAGGTCTCACGGTGGTTGGTTATTCTCTTTCCGCGGTCTCTAAGCCGATTCTTTCCGTTGCGACCAGCCCACTCCATGTTTTATTAGTTCGTTTTTCTGATCGGGTGGGAAAGGGAATTCGGACAGCACCACGTGATGCTCTGGTCTCTTTTTCTTCTAGCTCAAAGGAACTAGGTAAGTCCTTTGGGTTTCACCGGGCGTTAGACAATCTGGGAGCAACCATCGGACCGCTTTTAGCTTTTGGCCTGCTTTTTCTTTTAAACAACAACTTTAGACTTATCTTTTTACTTTCTTTTGTTGCCTCGGCTTTGGCGATCGCAGTTTTAATTATTTTTGTTAAAGAAGTTGAATTAAAAAAGGAAAAGGCCAAAGCACCAAAAATTTCTTGGCAGCTATTTCCAGCCCGGTTTTATATTTTTTTAGTAGCGATAGCGATTTTTTCTCTTGGGAACTCCTCTGATGCTTTCCTGATTTTACGAGCGAGAGATCTGGGCATGGCCCTTTTCTTGATCCCGGTGGTTTACGCCTTTTTCAATCTTGTTTACAGTATTTTTTCTACCCCGTTTGGGGTACTTTCCGATAAAATCGGTCGGCGTAAAACTTTAGGCTTCGGACTCTTAATTTTTTCCTTGGTCTATCTCGGCTTCGGGGCCGCAAATAAGGCAATCTTAATCTGGCCACTTTTTGCTCTTTATGGAGTTTATGCTGCGGCCACAGAGGGGGTTTTACGAGCTTTCACCGCTGATTTGGTGGGGGAAAAGATTCGTGGTACCGCTTACGGCCTGCTAAACGGGACAATTGGAACCGCTTTGTTGCCGGCCTCAGCGGTTGCTGGGTTTTTGTGGGATCGGGTTAACCCCTCTGCCCCTTTTTATTACGGTGCCGCTCTGGCTTTAGCGGCTCTGTTGGTTTTACTTTTCCTGCCGAGCCAGCCAACCCGAAAAGTTGCTTCTCCTTAGAATTTTGATTACAATCTGGGCGATGATTAAATTCAGAGCATTGACACCAGAGGAAGTTCGGTGGGTGGAACACGAAGCCCTTGAAAAATTTTCGGGCGAGGGGGAGAAACACCTTCCAACCAGAGAAGCCAGAGTAGCCCATTCTAAGGTGGGAAAGAAATACGAGTCTTTGACCCCGCCCTGGACAAAAAGCTGGATGGGAAGGTATTTACTACCCTTTCGGAATAAGAAATCTGGCAAAAACAGGGTCGAAAGAAGTGAAGAAATAAAAGGGGAAGAAGAGAAGCAGTCACGAGTGCTGGGACGGTTCCGATCGATGTTCCCGTTTATGCTTTTTCCTGATGAACTAATTGTCGAGGAAAAAAGGGTGATTTGGAGAAATTGGATGGGACCTGGTTACACCAGGGTGATTTCAATCATGGCTACGGATATTTCTAATGTCCAAGCCTCACACGGCCCGTTTTTTGGCCACCTTCATGTTGGCAGTTTAGTCGGAGGCCCGGAGATTTTGATTGAGAGGCTTTCCCGTAAGGATTGTGTTCGGGCTAGGGCTTTGGTCGAAGGAATAATCTTAGCAGCGAGAGAACGGGCGGAAGTGAAAAAAGGTAAGGTAGAGAAGGAAAAAGAAGATCTTTCCAGACTTGGCGAGGTAAAATTTTAATAAGTACAATTAGTTGGGACTGAGTCCTTTGAACGCTGGGTCGTTGACACACAAAGGCCGTATAAGTAAAGTGTGGTTACTATGAGACTTGATCTAGTCCAATTCTTAACTTCAATAACCGGAATTTCTTCGATCACTGCCGTCTCTTTACTGGCGGTGAAAAAGTATGATTTGGCGGCTACTATCTTCACCGCTCTAACAATTGGCGCCGTTGGCGCGCTTTGGGAGAGATACTCCCGCAAATCCGGAGCACCATTGGACCTCCGAGCCTTTAGGGATAAAAGATTGCTAGATCAAGAAGAAACCGAATTTGTTATCACTCACTCGCCATATCCTCTTCTAGCACTGTTTGCTTACTTTTTGGCTAAGAAAAGGGCTTAATCTGCACTACCGCTAACAGGTTTTCTATTTAGGAAAAGCTCAAGGTCTGTTAAAATTACACTGTGGTTATCAAAAACTCCAAGGAACTAGCAAAAAGCCAGTTGCGAGCGAATGCTTTAAAGATTATCGAGGCCGGCTTCGCTGCTATGGATACGGAAAACGTAATTAAAAATTCCCTAAAGCTTTATCAAAACAATTTGTTGATAGTTAAAGACACTTGGTTAGATCTCACCAAGTTCCGGCGGGTTTACCTGGTGGGAATTGGTAAAGCAGCCTTTTCGGCGGCTAGAGCAATTGAAGAGATTTTGGGCGATAAAATCACCGATGGAATCGTTCTGGATATTAACGGTGGCTTACTGAAGCGGTCCCGTAGCCTAGTTGGTACCCACCCTGTTCCTTCCCAAGTAAACCTCTCGGCAACACGTGAAATAATTTCTCTCTTAAAATCAGCAGCCGAGGATGACTTGGTTGTAGCAATTATTTCCGGAGGCGGTAGCGCCCTTTTATGCTCACCGTACAAACTTTCTTGTGAAAAAAAAGAGTCAGTAGTTGGAGAGCTAATTAAAAACGGAGCTAATATTGAAGAGATTAATACTGTCCGTAAGCACTTATCGGAGATCAAGGGCGGCAATTTCGCTCGTTTGGCATACCCAGCCAGCTTAGTGGCTCTGATTTTTTCCGACGTTCCCGGCGACGATATTAGTGTGGTAGCTTCCGGGCCAACGGTCTTGGATACGACAACGGTAGCCGACGCCAGCAAAATTATGGCCAAATACGATGTCTTAAAAAAATGTAAACTTCCCCATTGTGATTTAATCGAAACGCCAAAAGACCCAACTTATTTTCAGCTAGTAATCAATATCGTGGTTGCTAATAACCAGTTGGCGCTGTTGGGTATGGCAAAGAAAGCTAAGGAATTAAAGTACAAAGTTGAGGTTTTTAGCTCGCGGTTGGAAGGTGAAGCGACAGCAGTGGGAAAGAAGCTGGTTTTAAACGCTAAACCAAAGACAGCGCTTCTGGCGGCTGGTGAGACAACCGTTAAAGTAGCCGGGGCAGGGTGGGGTGGTCGTAACCAACACCTGGTTCTTTCTGCTCTAGCACAAATCCAAAAGAGTCAAGTAATTATTTCGGTGGATAGTGATGGAATAGATCATAGCAGGTTCGCCGGAGCACTTGGCGATCAAGCCACTTTAACTAAAGCAAAGAGAAAAAAGTTGGAAGTTAGTAGTTTTTTAGAAACCTGTGATTCGTTCCATTTTTTTCAGAAAGTAGGCGATGGTATCGAAACAGGTATCTTAGGCTCCAACATCGCCGATTTTATGCTTGTTTTGGCCAAATGATCAAACTCCCAAACCCTCTTAGGGAAGGAGGGTTAAAGGATTGATTGAGACCCCCTTGTTATGAACCTCGAAATGAAGGTGGGAGCCGGTAGCGAAACCGGTCGTACCTACCGTTCCGATAGCGCTCGTGTTATCAACTTTTTGACCTACGCTAGTGGAAATTCCCGAGAGATGGGAATAACGAGATAAAAAGCCAGCACTGTGTTGAACTATTACTGTCTTCCCAAAACCACCGTCCCAACCGGCAAAAACAACCAGCCCCACTGCACTAGGCCGCACTGGTGTGCCGTAAGGGTTGGGAATATCAATACCTTTATGCCAATAGGAAAAACGGCTTGTAATATAAGTTTTTTCCACCGGCCAAGTAAAAATAGGCGAGGCAGAAGCGACTAACTTAGCTTTCAGCGGTAAGGCCGCCGATTGTTTATTTGTGATGCTGTAAGGACTACCGTTATAGGTATTGGCAGCCACCAGATTATCTGAATCTGAAAAGCTGGCGATTAGAAAGATAAAACAAGCAATAATTAAGGCCCTTAAAGCAAATCGGGAAACTACGCTGCGGAAAAAACACCATAGCCAAAGTAGATTATTCAGTACAGAAATAGCGTCCCAAATAATTGCCTCGGGCGTAAACCAAATTTGGCCACCCGCCTGCCACTTGCTTGCCGGCAAGGCAAAAGCGGGCAGGCGCAAAGCAAGGGCTCCAGCGGCCGACAGGGGAAATTGTTCATTACGCAGAGGCAGAACGCGCCCTGCACCATACAGCGCAGGATTAATTCTGTTTAGCATAACCCCCAGCTAAGCTGGGGTGAGAAACAAAAAATCTCCCAAATTTTGGGAGACGGAAGCGTATTTTAACAAATCAGAAAACGTTTGTCAAATTTTCTAGCTGTTTGCTGACTTTTGCCCCACTACGCTAAAGCTTCGTGGGACACCCTTCTTCCTTCTCGCTTCTTGTGGCTACGCCACCCGAAGCTCGAAGAGCGTAGGGTGGAGGCGACGAGCGGATTTGCACCGCTGTGAAAGGTTTTGCAGACCTCTGCCTAACTTCTCGGCCACGTCGCCTTGTTGGAGCTAAATTATATCTCGTCAGAGAAACAATCGTCGAGATGTAATCGAAGACGATTATACTACAGAAACTCTCGAAGTTCTACTTTCGACGAAGGATTCTGACCTACGTGGTGGTCGTAGGGCGCGCTGTGATAGATCCAGTTATGAAGAATACTTAGATTGAGAACAATAGTGTCAACTATTGCTCAATCGCAGTATCCGCAGTGGCTAATCTCCGGCAGGAGATATTAACCACGAGGATACTATAGGATTGACTTTTCTTTTTATTTCTGTTATAATCTTTAGCGTTAACAATTAAATTAAGTTACAAGTAATAAAAAGGCGCTTTGTAACTGGTCTTAAATGTATTTAACTGTCATTACTGAAAAGTCCTGAAGTGTACATCTTAAAGCCAGTTACCAATCGCCTTTTTAGGTTTCCTCGGCGGTACGTCTGTCTTACCCGACAGCTATCGTAAAAGAAATATGGGTAAATTGTACCAGGAGGACGAACGTGAGCAGGTTGCCGCAGGTTGGAAACGTCATTCTGCACGCCAAGCAATGCTTGGTCCCCTAGTTCCTAAGCAAATCTCCTTAAAGAGGTTTTTTTGGGAGGAGAAACGACTCTGTAAAAGGGGTCGTTTTTTCGTGGTTAGAGTTTTTTGGCGTATTGGGAGGAGATCCAGCCGTCTTTGTCGGGTAGTTTAATCTTAAACCAGCCAGGAGTTTCTTCAAGTAGTTGATATTTCTCTCCCGGGTTTACCTTAGCCACAATTGGAAAACCGGTACCGGCGCCACTTCGAACATTTAGGGTTCCGGTTGGCGTGGTCAAAATCTCAACCTGAGGGGTGGCTTGGGGAGCTACTTGAGCAGGTGCCACTTGGCCAGCCTCACCTTTAAGTTTGGCCAAAGAGGCCTTAGCGTCGGCGGTCAAATTGGGGCTATCAGTCGCGGTTAGGTAACCAATTACGGCCGGCTGGCCTTTTGTAACCTTTTCATCAAAAGCAGCCTTATTCTGGTAGTAAACCTTACCAGTTGTATCAATTAGGCAATCAAAATCAATGCCGAGAGTTTTCTCAAAAAAGAAAACACCCTCACCCCAAGCCGCTGGGTCTTTTAATAACGATTTGCCAGCCGTTAAAACGTTGTAAACTTGGAAGCGGCCATCTTCAATCTTGGTGGTTTTCTCGGCTGGTTTTTCGGCCAAAAACACCTCGACAACCAGGCGGAAGCCCTGTTCGATATTTATAACTAGCTCTCTAGTTACAAAACCAGCTTTGGCTACCTTTAACTTATGTACCCCCTGATCGGGGTTTAGAGACAGGGAACCCTTGCCTACCTGCTTGCCGTCAAGCCAAGTCTCTGCGTCTCGAGGTTCGGTGACGACGGAAAGGCCACTACCGTCTTTGAAGGTTCGAATATCGCCCGAGGAAAATTTTTCATTTGGGCCAAATTCATAATTTACCGCCGTAAGGGCTTGGGAAGTAAGGGTAATTTCCCGAGAAAACTCAACTTTTTTGGGAGAAGTTTTACCAAGTTCCGCCCCCAAACGCAAGTTATAATCGCCAACCCGCAGATTTTTTCCTAAGTAAGGTGTCTTACCCAATTCTTTTCCGTTTAGAAAAACCTTACTTTGTACCTCCGGAGTGTTGACTTGGAGAAGAGCATTGGTGCTTTTGAAAAAGGGGAATAGAAACCAGCCTAAAAGAAAAACGACCCCTAAAAATATTAAGAATAAAAAAACCCACTTTAGCCTCTCCACCATTTGTCCCTCGCTTGCTATTGCCAACAAATCTGGCGCGTAATTTAAGGATTAAAAATAGCACACTCTGGTTTTTAATACAACTAGTTGAACAAGTTACATCTTGCTAAGGGAAAGCCGCTTGTTGTTTAATTAGATTGTGAGAGGTTTTGCTTCCTTAAAGTTTTTGGATGAGCTGGTTTTGCCGCTGGTGATTCTTCTTGCGGCCCGTTATTTTGGTTTCTTTGCCAGCATATATCTTCGGCCAGTTCAATTTAGCTTTGGTTCCCGTTCCGATTTGGTTTCGGCACCCTTCCTAAATTTTGATTGGCCCGGCCACTTGGTGTTTTCCAATTCAATTTCCTGGTTTTTTGTTGCCTGCGTTTTAGCAGTCTTTTTTGGTTTTATTCTCTTTCGCAACAAGTATTTTCACGCAGATTGGATTCACCCCCGGGTCGTTCACCGCCTGCACAATAAAAATTTAGAGTTTCTAATTACAGAGCAGAAAGAGGCCTTTTACCAAGCGAGTTCGTGGTGCTTTTTAACTAGCATCTTACTAATATTAGTAATAACGGAATTTTTAGCCGGTCAGCTTGCCGTTTTTACTTTTGGTGTGGCGTGGGCGATAAGTGTTTCTTTAATCCTAGTTTTCCTTCTCCAATCCGCTAGAGATGGAAAGCTAAGGCGTAAAACAGTATAGAAGAAAGAAGACCGCAGCGAGCCAGCCAGCAACAGAAGAAAACAAAGGCGCATCGGATAGTAAAACCTTTTCTGGCGATTCTCCCTCACTTTTCTCAAAGATTAGATAAAGGTAACGAAAGACTCCATAAACAACAAGCGGTATCGTAGCCATCAAAAGTTTTGGTGAGGAAAGGGTTTTGGGAAGATAAATGGCCAAAAACTGCCGCCCCGTAATTTCGGGTGAATTAAAGGTGAATAGACTGTAAGTAATGAGAGTGGCGGTTGCCATCATAAAAACGAGGCCGTCCAAAAGGGGCTTTGGGTAAACAAGAAGGGTTTTCCTTCGGATCGGCGACTGATTAGCAGAAAGAATTGTAAGTTCGCTTCTTCTTTTTCCGACCGCCAAAAGTAAAGCGAGCATCATTGTTGTTAATATAAGCCAAGAAGAGAGGGGAACCAGGACAACCAATGAGCCAGCAAAAACCCGCAGCATGAAAGAGAAGGCGATTGCTAGGGTATCTAAAATAATAATATTTTTAAACCAAAACGAGTACAAAAGTTGAACCACTATGTAGGCAGCTAAAATAAAGAACAAGTAGCCTGAGAGTTGAAAAGAAAATACAAGGGCTAGGCCGGAAAGAATTAAAGCCAAAGATAAGGCGTAGACGGTGGGTACTTTCCCAGCGGCAATTGGCCGTCTTTTTTTGAACAAGTGGAGCATGTCTTGTTCCCGATCAACCAAATCATTGATAAGATACATGGCGGAAGAGGCGGCGCAAAAAATCAAAAAGGTGTAAAGAACAGGCGTAAACCTTTCAGGGATAAAAAATTCCCTGGAAAAAATAATAGCGGCGAAAACCACTAAATTTTTTAGCCACTGCCCTGGCCTTAAGGAAATAAATATATCGACGATAGATAACTTAGGCGTTTTTCTTCTCAAGTTTACCAACAAGACGGGCAAGGGTAATCAAGGTAGCTAATATTACCACGCTGCCAACCAAAATTGCAAAAAAACGGCCGCGATGGTCCAATGTGAGAGCGAGGTAAGCAAAAAGAGCACCTAGAAAGTAGTAGAATATCGCTACCTGTCTTTTGCTCCAGCCAAGAGCAAGAAGTTGATGATGGAGATGCTCTTTATCACCCCAGACGGGTGAGCGACGGCGGGAAAACCGGCGGATTACCGCCCAAGCACCGTCAATTAGTGGGACAATTAATAATAGGATGGTAGTGGCAAGTTTCGCACCGGCTAGAATGGAAAGTGTGGCCAAAATCATCCCGGCCAAAGTCGCGCCACCGTAGCCGGGCATAATTTTCTGGGGGTAGAAGCTCCAGGGTAAAAATCCAAGATAAGAACCAGCTGCGGAAAAGGCTAGGATAGCCGGAGCGATCTGGTTAGGATCGCCCGATAAATACCGACTAGCAGCTACGCCAAGGGTAATTAAGCCGATGGTGGCGATACCAGAGAGCTGGCCGTCAACCCCACTTGACCAATTTAAGGCGTTCATTACCCAGACGATCCAGATAAAGGCGAATGCATCAGCTAAAAGAACGATTGAATGCAGCCCAGCAAAAAAATGGAAAGGTAAAAAATCCGGGAAATTAAACCGAAAAATAATTTCATCAAGCCGTACTTGGCCGCCAAAAGGATTAGTAAACCAAGTGATTCCGACACCAGAAGCGACAATGATACCAGCTGCCAAGATGTTGGTCAAAAGACGCAAATAAGGATTTAGGTCGTATTTATCATCAAGAATCCCAACCACTACTACCAATGATCCCGCCAACAAAATTCCAACGATGTGTTTATCAAGAGTAACTCCCCCACTTTGGTAAACAAAGAAAAGGTAAGCTAGGACGATTGCCAAAAAAGTCGCCGCCCCACCAGCTCGCGGAGTAGGTTGGGCATGGATTATTGCCGGGTGGGGACGCCAGGGAAAATCTAAAACGCGGAATTTCTTGGCCGCCCAGATTACTAAGGGCGTGATAGCGAAGGCTATTAAAGTGGCTATTAAAAATATCGAAAAAGCGTCCATCTTAAGTTACCACCAAGATGATGCTGAGCAAGCTATAGAGAAAAAGAACGCTGACAATTAAACTGTTTCCCAGAAGGATGAGGGAGAGTGGCCGCTCCCGAGTCCAAAAGAGATGAGCGAGTAAAGAGTTAACTATAATAGTTAAGAAGCCCATCAAAGGTAGAATCCAAAGGAAGATTGGTGCGGCTAGCCATTTTTCTCCCCACTCCCTGGAGAACCAAAGTGGGACTGCCAAAGGGAACTGGGGAGATTTTGTCCAGATTAACAGACAAGAAACGAAAATCAAGCTGAAAGCAGCAAGTAAAATCAGGATATTAGTTGGTGGCAGACGGAATAATTTGGTAAATCGCCGTGTCTTCATAGAAAGCAAAGAGATTATAGCGGGAGGACAAAAGCTTCTCAAGATCTGGGAACGGTCCAAGGTGGGGGGTTTCCACCAAAATATACTTTGGTTTACTCTGGCGAACTTCTGTGAACGTTTCTTTTTTTGCTTTTTCATCGCCAGCAATGTGGAAGAAGGTAATATAGCGGGAGGCTGGATCTAATCCGGAGAGAAAATAGATTCCCGGTTGGTTAGAAAACACGTAAAGCTTGTCCTCTTTACTTGTACGCCATCTCTCACAGTTACCTCCCTGGTTGAATTTTTCGCAGCCTTTCAAAAAGGTAGCTAAGGCATAGTTAGTAGCGGCGTGCCAGTTAAAGCCAGCGGTGTATTGTTCGAAAGTAAATTTGCCGGATAAATAGCGAAAGAAATTGGGGTAGTAGCTGGGAGTAATAAACGGTTGGAAGCCTAAAAGAAGAGTTAGGATAACAATAACGGTAATAGCCGCCGCTCCGATTTTAGCAAGAGATTTTCGGTAAAAACTTGCTACGCCTACTAAAGAGAAGGCTGGTACAGCTTGGATAATATAATGCTCGTAGGGACGACCACCAAAAGTAGCCCCATAAAATGAGAAAACTAACCAAATTATTAAAAACTCATATAGACCAAAGCCGCTTTCTTTCTGTTCTTTCAAACGAGAATAAAGTCTAACTAAAAAGTATATTAGGAGCGTAACAAGCGGTGCGGCTTTAACGATTAAAAGCCCGTTTTCGATGATAAAGTGATTGTGGTAGCTTGTGTAAGCAATGTTGAAAAAGAAGGCAGAATACACATAAGTTCCTAAAGCACCTTTTGCGGTGAAATAGACAATTGTTAAAATAATTGGCAACAAAAAGCCTGCCGTCAGACCTAGAAGGTTTTTGAGAGTGGGAACAATTGTGTTTTTATTGATAGCAAGGGCGGCGAAGACAAAAAAGGCTGCAAAGTCAAACACGCCGGGGAATTTAAGGAGGAAGGCAAGCGAAAAAAATATTCCTGAGAGAAAAAACTTCTTATTCAAACCAACTAAAATTCCTAGAGTAATTGGCAGGATCATTAAAATTTCACTATTAACGCTATTACCTTCAATTAGGGGGGTGCTGGTTAAAACAGATAGTAAAATTACTGCCCAAAGTGCTGCCTTTTTATTGAACATTTTTTTAGCGAGTAGATAAAAAACAACAAGGCTTACCAGTACCCAAATCATTAGTAGAAAACGGAAGGACCAAATTGATTCGCCAAGAACTTTAAGTGTTACAGCGGCCAGATAATAAATGCCTGGTGTCTTGTGGTCAAAGATATCAACATACATCAGGCCGCCACGGGCTAGTTTCTGGCCAATGGTTAGGTAAATTGCTTCGTCACCGTACCAAAGTGGTTCGAAAAGGGAAGGTAGGCGAACAAAAAAAGTTACCATTAAGGTAATAACCAATATCTTGTTGGTAAGAACTAATTTGGTAGCCTGAGCTAAAAACCTTTCCATTTATTTAACAAACTTCGTGGTTGGCCGGTACTCTAGCCGTTTGCCTAAGAGTAGCCTGGTATGAGCATCCATGCCCGGAAGAGCAGCAAAGAAAAAGCTAGCGACCGGCAACAAGACGTACTGGACAACCATTAAGGGAAGTAGCCGCTTCTTAAAATATTCTGGTCGGGCTGGTTTCATTAGGAAGTCAACAATAATAACAAGGACAAAGAATACAGCGCACAGAGAAAGGATGAAACTGGAGACTCTCGGTAGGTTGAAACCAAGCGTAGTATAACGAAAAGCCGGGTTAAGAAGTGGTGGTAAGGAAGCACCAAGGGTTAAAATCCACCAATTAACCGGCCAAAGGATGTGCTGTTCGGCGGCACGGATAAAACGAACTGTAAAGTTAGTTAGAGAAACTTTCTTCCGATTTTTTAGGAAGCTGCTGACAGCGTAAGCAACGTCAGTAATTCCCCATGCCCAGCGTCGATTCTGGATATACTGAGCCTTGAGACTTTCCCAATAAGTCGATCCTTCAGCCGCGTCAGCATAAAGTGGTAGGAAAACAGGTTCTATTTCCACCCTTCCTTGATGGGAGAAAAAAGCCTTAAAAAATAAATGCCAATCTTCTGGTACAACATCCCTGTCCCAAAAACCACTTCGCTCTAATAGCCGCCAACTAAGAGAATAAGTGGAATAATTGAAGTTGGACCCAGGTAGCATAAGCTGAGCAATGCCGTTGATCGAGTAGATTGTGTGAACTACTCTGACCATCATTGGAACCCGCCAGATGTTGTTATAAAACAGGATTGCTGCCTGCCAAAATTTTTCGTAGGGATTGGGATTTTTCAGAAACTGATAGGTAAGAAGAGCAAAGTATTTTGGGTGAATTGAAACATCTGCGTCACAACTAGTGACTACCACAGAGTTTTTGTTGTAACCTTTTTGTTCGATTAACACCTTTACTTGTTGTCCGGCGTAGGCGAGATTGGAAGACTTCCCGGCCACCTCACCTTCTCTTAACTCGTGGCAGGTAATCCAAAAATTACCAAATTTAGAACCAAATTGGGTTTTTAGATTTTTGGCTTTTTCGAGTACTCTTTCCTCTCTTCTTTCGGTAGCTAGGCAAATATCGATTTGTTTGGTTGGGAATTCTGATTCGGCTAAAAAGGTAAAGGTCCGCTCCAAGATCTCCAAGGGTTCTTTATAGGTAGGAATTAAGACAATATGCCGAACTTTTTGCCAAGGTAGCCCTTCCTGCTTTAGCCTAGCGAGCCAGTTGGGTTTGGTAGTTTCACGGATCTTGAAATAACCGCGAAGAGCGTTTATTCCAAGAAGTGCTGCTCGATAAAAAAAGTAAATATCGAAAAAAATAATGAAATAAGCAACAGCAAATGGTACGAAGAAACTTGCCCAAAATGGTGAGGTAAGAAGAGTCCAAGAAATGACCGCGGGTAAAATTTCAAAAAATCGACGCAAGAACTTTGCACGCTTTGTTTCCTGCCTGCTGGCAGATATGGATTGATTAGTCATAGGATTTTAAAGAGATCTTTAGCGTTTTGGGCTGTTATATCAATTGTTTTTTGCAGACTCCAATTTTTAATCTCTGCAAGCGCACTTGCTACCATTTTAACATAGACAGGCTCGTTTCGGGTGCCACGGTAGGGCTCTGGCGGTAAATAAGGAGCATCAGTCTCAGTCAAAATTCGATCTTCGAGTACGCTTTTGGCGATTTCCCGTAGGGCGCCATTATTTTTGTAGGTTAGGTTTCCGGTAAAGGATATATAAAACCCCGTATCCAAAAATTTTTCGGCTTGCTCCCAAGTCCCCATGAAACAATGGACAACACCGGAAATTTTTCCTTGACGCTGTTTGATATATTGATAAAGTTCATCATAAGCGTCGCGGCAGTGAAAAATTACGGGCAAGTTTAGTTTTTGCGCTATTTCTATTTGTTGGTGGAGTATTTTGACTTGAGCGCTTAAATCCGGCGATGGGTAATCATTGTATTGATGAGCGTCCAACCCGATCTCGCCAATTGCTACAACCCCCTTCTTCTTAGCTAAAGTTTCCAAATCCGAGAAAGTTTTGTTGTTCCATTGGTCAACATGATGAGGATGGATACCAACTGCTGCGTAGAAATTATCAAACCGACCTGCTAGTGTAACCGCCCCTTTACTTGTATCCAAACTTGCCCCAACATTTATAACTGCTTCCAATTCTTTCGAATTTCTCTTGGCAACTTCATCCCGGTCAGCATCATATGCCTTGAATTGTAAGTGGGCATGGGTGTCGATGAGTTTCATAATTGGAAAATTTATCGCGTCTGTGTCTCTTGCGATTATACCACCGATAGTTGAATGTTATAATTAGGGTGATGGAAGATACTCGGTTTACCTATTTTTTAACCACTCAAGAAATTCAATCAGAGGCGATCAAAAATGAACTTCAGTCAAGAGGAATTCCGGTTAAGGTGGTTGTTCGTGGTACTAATATTGAACACCGTGGTGTAGGAGGTGGGGTTACCTCACCCTTTCCTGTAGATATTTTGGTTCAGGACAATCAACGGCAGCAAGCAAAATAAATTCTAAAGCAATTAAACCTGTATCATTTCGACACTAGTTATCCAAAGACGCGTTTTTGGATAATCTACCCGTGGATAGCACTAGCATTTATTATCATCTCGTTAATTATCGATTTTTATTATCTTTTTCATTTTGATATTTTTAAAGGAGGTTGATTCTTGGAAATAGAGGCTTTGCGGATTGGATTTTTGGACCGGCGAATTGTTGGGCGATTTTTTCTGTCGTTTCTGGTAAAAAGGGAATTAAAAGAGTTTGAATTCCGCGGATTTCTTCAACTAAGGTAGTCAAAAGAGCCTTTGCAGCCTGCGTATCTTTATTGATCAATTCCCACGGTTTTGATTGATCTATTTCTCTATCTACCTTTGTAATTTTTGACCAAATAAGACTTAGGGCGTCTTGAAACCTTAATTCTTCCAAGGCCGTTTTATAATCAGCGGGAAAGGTAACCTTTTCACTTTGCGGTTTTGTTTCCAAGCCTGCCGTCTCACAAAGTTTGGCAACTCTTGCTACCAAATTTCCCAGACCGTTGGCAAGATCGGCATTGTAAACCTCCTCCAATCGTTTAAAAGAAAAGTCGCCATCGTTACCAAAGGGGATTTCTTTGAAAAGATAATAGCGCAAGGCCTCTACTCCATACTTTTCCGATATTGCGAGAGGGTCTATCGCGTTACCTAGCGATTTAGAGATCTTTTTACCGTTCACCGTAAAAAAACCGTGAGCGAAAACTTTTTTTGGTAATTCATACCCAGCGGAGAGAAGCATGGCTGGCCAGAAACAAGCGTGGAAGCGAAGAATATCCTTACCAATAATATGAACATCTACTGGCCATTTGCTTGGATCAGCGGAGATATAGTTAATCAAGGCGTCAAACCAAACATAAATTACTTGTTTTGGATCGTTTGGGGCAGGGATTCCCCATTTTTGCGTTTCGCGAGTGACGGAGATATCTTGCAGACCAGCCTTTATAAAGTTCAAAATCTCATTGTAACGCTCTTTTGGCTCGACAAACTTCGGATTATTATCGAAATGTTCAATTAATCGACCTTGATATTTAGATAGTTTAAAAAAATAATTTTCCTCAACTATTTGTTCTGGTTTAGTTTGATGATCGGGGCACAGGCCTTTTTCATCAAGATCGTCTCCCTTTAAAAAAGCCTCGTGACCAACGCAGTAAAGACCCTCGTATTTTCCTTTGTAGAGATCGCCGTTTTTATTTATTTTTTGAAAGATCTCGCTGACTACTTTTTTATGACGTTTTTCCGTAGTTCGGATAAAATCATCGTTGGAAATATCAAGTTTTTTCCAGGTAGATTTCCACTTGCTCGCAAGCTCGTCAGTATAAACTTTGATTTCTTTTCCCGCGGCTTGGGCGGCAAGGACTGTTTTTTGTGAGTTCTCGTCAGTTCCGGTTAAAAAGAAGGTTTCATTCCCCAAAGCCCGATTAAATCGGGCCAGGATATCGGCCGCAAAAGTGGCGTAAGCATGGCCAATATGAGGCACATCGTTTATGTAATAGATTGGTGTCGTGACGAAGAATTTTTTCATGCGCTTCAGTTTACCTGCTCGAGAAGTAAATTTCAACTAAAACAGCAATCCCAATTATTAAAGTCGCGTTGATTAAATTTAAAATTCCAAGGGCATTAAGAGCCATAAGGCTGGTGGTAACTGTAGCAATTAGGAAACCGCGGCGTAGTGATCTTCTAAACAAAGCCCGTGAGGAATAGGTTGGATCGATAGTGCGGGATTTGGGCAGGAAAAAAGAAGAGATGAAATAAAAAACCAAGCTGATGGTAACGGTAAGGGCAATTAGGGTTAAAATCAAAACATAAGAAAGATTGCTGAGAATCAGGTTTCCTTCTATCTTAGGCGGCACGAAATAAATTAGATAGCCAAGAATCGCCCAAGCAGTAACCCCAAGGATGGTGGTTGGTATTAAGAAAACCCGCATTAAGCTAATTTTACCTTGATGATCCTTTAGTTTACAATCCAGCTTGGGTTTGTTAAGATTGGATGGTTCGACAAGCTCACCACTAAAATAATTGCGAACTTGTGGTGAGCGAACGAAAGTGAGTCGAATCCATGGATCAAAACACGCTGATTTTTATTTTAATCGCAATTATTGTTGTCGGGTTTGTCTTTTTCTTTCGTGAACTTCAAGCTTTGCGCAAAGGGAAGGAAGATGATAAATCGCAAGAAGTTTTGATGAGGTGGCTCGAAGAAATGAGGGGTAGTGTTGATAAACAAACAGAAACTTTGCAACGCAGACTAGAAGCAACAAATAAAGCGATTAATGAGCGGTTGGATAACGCTGCAAAAGTGATTGGTGTAGTTGGCAAGGAAGTTGGTCAGATGAGTGAGATTGGCCGGTCGATGAAGGAACTGCAGGATTTTTTGCGCAGCCCAAAATTGCGGGGGAATATTGGCGAGCAAGTTTTGCGAGAACTCTTAGGCCAATTTTTACCCAAGGAGAGTTTCCACCTCCAATATCGGTTTCGCAGCGGTGAAGCAGTAGATGCGGCAATCAAAACCGAATCGGGAATAATCCCAATCGACTCAAAATTTCCGATGGAAAATTTTAAAGAGATGGCAAAGGCCGAAACTGAAGCGGAGAAACAAACATATCAAAAGGAATTTGTCCGCAATGTCAAAAAACACATTGATGATATTTCGAAAAAATATATTTTGCCGGAAGAAGGGACGATTGATTACGCGCTGATGTACGTGCCAAGTGAGCCGGTTTATTACGAAATTATGAGCAATCTACCAGAGCTTTCTGATTATGCCTACAAAAAACGTGTTTTGCCAGTTTCCCCTGCTACCTTTTATGCTTACATGCGGGCGATTTTAATGAGTTTTGAAGGCAAGAAAATTGAAGAAAGAGCCCGCAGTATTTTGGCTGCTCTTCGGGGGATAAGGAGTGATTCAGAAAAATTTGGTGACGCACTTCGCGTCCTGACCAAACACATCAACGACACCAAAAACACCTCTGACCTAGTTAATTCTCGCTATATTTCCCTCCATTCCAAAATCGACACCGCCCAAAGCCTGAAAGGCTCAAGCAATAAGGTTCTTGAAGAGCCAGAACCCCCCCCGCTTGAAGAAGCGGAGGATATAACTGAAGAAAGATAGATCTCACCGAAGAAATTATTCCTAGCCCACGAAGTGGTGATCCACCTGCCGCGCCCGACTTCGCTTCGCGAACTCGAAGCTGGCGGGCCAAAAACTGGCACTGTCGGGCAGGCAGCATTCAGCCAGCCCGCCGCTGAAGCTGTGGTAGACGGGGAGCACCCAAATTACCCCCCGACTTGTCGGAATGAATTTAGTTACGGAGAATGCTAAAATTGGGGCGATGAGTAAGGTACTGGAGGGGTTAAATCAAGAACAAAAGCTTGCAGTGACCACTACAGAAGGTCCGCTTTTGGTGATTGCCGGGGCGGGGACGGGAAAGACGACGGTAATTACGCGGCGGATCGCTTATCTGATTGAAAAAAAACTCGCCAAACCTTCTGAAATTTTGGCCCTCACTTTTACCGAAAAAGCCGCTGGCGAGATGGAAGAGCGGGTTGATATCCTAGTCCCCTACGGTTACATTGACACTTGGATTTCTACTTTTCATGCCTTTGGGAACCGAGTTTTACAAGAAAATGCTATTGATTTAGGCTTACCACCGGATTTCAAAGTTTTAACTCGCCCAGCCCAGATTTTATTTTTCCAACAAAACCTTTTCGCCTTTGATTTAGATTACTACCGCCCCCTCGCCAACCCAACGAAATTTATTGAAGCGATGCTGACATTTATTAGTCGGTGTAAGGATGAGGATATCAGTCCGCAACAGTATCTTCGATACGTGCGGAAGTTAAAAAATAGATCGCTCCGTAATTCGAAACTTTCAGTTTCTCAGTACTCTCGCGCTCTGCGACCACTTCGTGGACTACAAAGCGCAAAGTCAAAAATTACTAAAGAGGAAAGAAAAGAGTTGGAAATCGAAACAAAGCGGCAGGAAGAGTTGGGAAAAATGTATCAAAAATACGAAGATTTGAAATCTGCCGCAGGATTAGTTGATTTTGGCGATCAAGTCGCGCTGACACTACGGCTTTTCCGTACTCGGCCAAAGATCTTAAAGGCTTATCGGGAAAAATTTAAATATATTTTAGTTGATGAATTTCAGGACACAAATTGGGCCCAAAATGAGATCGTAAAAATCTTAGCAAAACCAAAAAACAACATTTGTGTGGTAGCAGACGATGATCAAAGTATTTATCGTTTCCGTGGAGCAGCGATTAGTAATGTTCTAGATTTTAAAAAAACTTATCCAAAAGCGAAAATTGTTACTCTAGTTGAAAATTACCGCAGTATCCAACCGATTTTAGATTCAGCCTATCGACTGATTCAGCACAACAACCCAGATCGCCTGGAGGTCCGAGAAAAAATTAATAAAAAGCTACTCGCTATCCGGCCAGAGACTGGTTTACCGCCAAAAGAAATTTTCGCCGAAACGTCCAGCGAAGAAGCCGATTTAGTGGCGGAGGAGATTAAAAGGCTTACAGAATACAGTCTACGGACTACGGCTAAGACAGAGGACAAGAAAGCCATAGTCGGTGGTCGGTTAGCTGTGGACAAATTGCAATACAAGGATATTGCGATTTTAGTTCGGACCAATGCTCAAGCGGATTCTTTCTTGCGATCACTGAATATGAAGGGAATTCCCCACAAATTTGTTGGTTCCTCCGGACTTTACGAGCAACCGGAAATACGAACGCTAATCGCCTTTTTGGTTTCTTTGGCTGACTTTGAGAGTAGCTTACAACTTTATACTTTAGCGACCAGTGAAATTTACACTCTGCCAATGGAAGATGCTATAGCCGCAGCAAGCTTTGCCAAAAGGAAAGGTAAGAACCTACATTGGGTTTTTTCTAAAATCAACGAACTTGAACCAGAGCTTGAAATTAGTGAAAAGGGAAAAGAAATTATTAAAAATATTAATGAGGATTTGATTGTAATGTTAGAAATTGCAAGGAAAGAAAATGTTGGAAAAGTTTTATTCGAATTTTTGAAGAAAACCGTCTATCTTTCTCATTTAGACCAAGAAGAAAGTATCGAAGCTGAAGTCAAGATCCAATCAATCGCCCGCTTTTTCGATAAAATTAGAGAATTTATGACTCTCTCAAATAATAATTCGATTCGTTCTTTTGTTGAATGGCTGGAGGTTATGAGAATGGCAGGTGATGATCCGGCAACAGTCGAATTTGATCCGGAAACAGATGCGGTCAACGTAATGACCATTCATAGCGCAAAAGGTTTGGAGTTTCAAGTAGTATTTCTAGTTAATTTAGTTTCTGATCAATTTCCTTCACGGCAGCGAAGTGAAATAATTCCCTTACCAGACTCGCTTATTAAAGAAACACTGCCTTCCGGCGATTTTCACATGCAGGAA
>Ga0154397_124_pt2 | contig 19587 bp, 23 predicted proteins | sample RifGroB1_FD_115901 | JGI IMG/M metagenome (GOLD analysis project Ga0154397, IMG submission 115901) | Candidatus Woykebacteria bacterium GWB1_45_5
AACGGCGCAGTATCCATTATTACTTGCACCATGTCTCTCCTTCTTATATCACAAACTGAGCGTAGATTTGATCCCCGAACCAAACCCAGTTTAAGAGACCATCCGCGCTCTTTTCTTTAGCCTATGATTTTGTTAATGCTGCGGCATGAAAAACCGACCCAGCAGGTCGGTACGAAATTAGTCTAACACAAAGTAAAATATTTATTAATATGAGAGATAAGACACTTATAAGAATGATCACTTCAAAAGTTCTTTGGCACGCTCTAATTGAGGATCGCGGTTGTTCTTGATATCTTCTTCGGTGAGTTTAACTTCGACATCTGGTTTCAAACCCACTTTATGGACCCAAGTACCGTTTGGCGTGAGCCATTTGGCAATAGTAATATGAAGACCAGAGCTGTCGGGCAGGGTCTCTGGCTTCTGAATTGTTCCCTTACCAAATGAGGTCTCGCCAATTAATTTTACACCTAAGATATCTCTTAAAGCTCCGGCTACAATCTCCGAGGCCGAAGCACTGCCTTTATTGATCAAAACAACCAATTTCACACCTGACAAACGGGGATCTTCTTTTGAAGCCAGGGGAAGCCTTTTACCTGAGGAATCTTCTTCCAACACCACTTTCGAACCCTTGGGAACAAAATCGCCAACAATCACCACTGCTGTTTCTAAAATCCCACCGGGGTTATTCCGCAAATCTAAAACTAGCCTCTTATACCCACCAGCGATTACTTTACTGACTGCTTCTCCCCATTCTCTTTCGGTATTATCACCAAAACGAATAATTTTTACACCCGCCACACCAGCGCTCAAGTCTTTAAACTCAACACTTTTTATGGTGATTTGGGCCCGGCCAATTTCAACATCAAAGACCTTACCGTCTCTACCAAGCTTCAACTTGACGCTAGTCCCGGCCTTACCCCGGATCTTTTTGACCGCGTCTTGGATAGTTAAAGTAGAAGTATCGGTCCCATCAATTTCCAAGATAGTGTCGCCAGCTAGCACTCCTGCCTTCTGGGCGGGACTGCCTTCAATTGGCGCTAGCACCACCAACTTCTCATCGCGGATATCAAGCTCGATACCCACCCCCTCATAAGTACCGGAAAGAGCAAGCTCGAACTCCCGATTTTCTTCTGGGTTCAAAAAGACGGTGTACGGGTCGCCAACCGCCTTCACCATCCCTGAAATAGCACCGTACAAAAGTTTTTGGGTGTCGAGCTTTGATTTCTCTAAATAATTGGTAGTAATCCTCTCCCAGACATCCCAAAACGGTTTAAAATCGACCAGAATCTCCTGAGGCGCATTTTTATTGGCAATATTGATGATCGGGGCTCTTTGTTTACCAAAAGGTAGGGCAACATTTTGCCCAACCCATACGCCAAGGGCAAAGATTAAACAAATGAAAATTACTTTCGGCAGAGCCTCTGCCAAATTTAATTTATTTTTGTTCTGTTTTCCAACCACCTCGTTAGTCGTTGGTAATTGATCTTCAGTCATCGGTAATTAATTTTATAATCGCAAGATATAATCGCAAGATTACCTGCCCGCAATGCTACGCCTAGCGTTGCAGGCGGGCATCTCGCGTAGGAGCGAAGCGACGCAGAAAGCAAGGCTTTCTCTTGTTTCTCTAGCGAGATATAATCACTTTTAATTGAGTCGCTGCTATCTGCTTTCTGTTTCCTGATATCATTCGATTATTTCCAAGTTAGCCGCCGGCAAAGTCAATTGCTCACCCTCTTTAAAGGAAATTTGCGCTACCTCGGTCAAAACCCCAGAATTTAAAATCTGCTCACCAGGCAAACCTTCTACCACACCTAATAAATTTCCTGCTTCTCCTTGAAAAAACCTCACCTTATCTCCTACCTGCAGGTTTCGCCAAGTGACTTCTGAAACCTCTTTAACATCAACCGTCTTTTCAATCTCGGGAACAATTAACTGTCTTTCTCCCCCGTGAATAAAAGAAGACCTTCCTTCCATTTTTTTGCAAAAATTCCAGATATCCTCGCCCATCGGCGAGATACCAAACCCCTCTGTGACCATCAGGCTAATCCCAATGTCCCCTCCACTACTTAAACCCTCAAAATCGCGATAATGTACCCCACCAGTAACAACACCCTTCGCACCAATCGTCACTGCTTTTTCCAAAGCGCCTCTCTCAAGCAACGCCCCACCAACTAAAATCCGCCCTGCTACCTCTGGTTTTATAGAAGATGGTAAAATAAAATCTTTTGGCCCCGCGACCATCAAAATCATCCCTTCCCGATCAGCCCCCTGGGCAACAAACCCACGAATCTTGGTCACAACCGCTTTAATAACAATTTTACCAGTGCTAATTTCGGTAATTTCACCGTTGGCAGTGGCGATCAATCTTACTCGGGTCGGCAAAAATTTCAAAATTATATCTCCCCGATCATCAATCTCGGAGACCACCCCATCAACCGGTGCTTTAATCTCTGTTCTACCCAAACCGAAAAATGATTTTCTCCGGGCTAGTACTTCGCCTTGGTAAATTCGATCGCCGATTTTCCGAGTCAAGTATGCACCTACTTGATCGCTAGGTATTCCTAAGGAATGAGCGACTTTAATTAGGCGCTGACCAGCGCTCACCTCGCAATGGGCGATCACATCGGTGGCCGAAACACTTTGGCCTACCTTGACCGCCGCCGTACCTTTGCCGGGAAAAACACGAGTGAGAAGAAAGCGGCTTTTTTCTTCAATTCTTCGCCTCAGCGGACAGATCAACAAAACCTCCTTTAAAGGACAGCTACTTTTTCAACTTCTTTTTGCCAAGCAGCTACTTGATGCCGACTTGTTTCTTGGCCAAAGGAAAGCGGCAGGGGCTTAGCCCGGGCATCAAGTAATATTCCCAAACTTCCCCCAGTGACTGAAAAGGTCTTCTTTTCTTTAGCAGCTGGTGGAAGAGTAAAGCTCAAATTAATCCGCTGTCCTGTCGGGGCTGGGATAAGGGAAATTTCATCCGGCCCCAACTCAGCCTCTTGAGTTTCCGAGTAACCCCAATCCAAACTAAGCTGTGAGCTACCACCCAAGGAAACAAAAGCACCTAAAGGTTCGAACCAGGCACCTAAGTTGGCTGCTTCTAGTTGTTTGTAACGGGCTAACAAAGCAGCGAAGCTCGGCAGAAAAAATTCGCGGTCGAAAAAAACCTGGGCAACATCACCGGCTCCTAGAATATCGGAGATCAGCAATGCAGCCCGGACTAAACTAGGCGTTCCCGAAATCGGACCACCACTAGCCGCTACCAAAACTTTTTTTTCTTTTGGTCGGCCTGAAAAACACTCTGCTAGGTAATTTCTGGCGTAGGCTTCTTCAATCTCTAGTTCTTTGGTGTTTTTGGGCAAAATATGCGGGCGGAACCGTCGGTTACCAAAAAAATTTTCAAGTGTAATCTCATTGATCGGAAAGGTAAGGAATTTTCCGACAGCCTCGGTCACAAAATGACTGCCAAGGTTACTGGCACCGGCGTCTAAAACCACGCAGTCGCTATCCGCCTCCCGTAAAAAGTTGGTTAGGTGCCCTGTCGCCTCTTCTTCCTTTACAAACTCTGCTTTTGCCTCTTTTGCCAACTTTTCCACACCTTCTAGATTACTGACAAAAATCTTCGGCCCATTTTCCTTTGGGATTTGGGAAAGTAAGCTATTAATCGTGATCGACAGATCATCCAGTGAGGTCGGTAGCCGGACCGATCTTTCCACATTAAGTAAATTCTGCTCATCCAAATTCACTAAAAATAACTTAGTCCAGGAACTACCGATGTCAATGGTAACAAATTTCTGTTGCATGGCTACTAAATGTTATATCTCGCTAGAGAAACAATCGCGAGATGCCCGCCTGCAACGCTAGGCGTAGCATTGCGGGCAGGTAATCTTGCTATTATTAAATTCTAGGCACAAACGGTAAAAGCGATAATATCCTTGCCCTCTTAATCGAAGAAGCCAGCTTTCTTTGGTGGCCGGCGCAGACGCCGGTTTTCGCTCGCCCAACTATTTTACCACGCTCGGTAATAAACTTTTTTAAGGCTTCGGTTTCCTTAAAATCAGGCTCGCTCTTTTCTTTGCAAAAGAGGCAACTGCGTCTTCGATAAACCTTGATTTTATTTGTAGGGGCGTTTGCTCTAACCATAATATGGTCTGAATTTAGAATTTAGAATTAATAATTGACTTAGAACGGGATATCATCAACGTCAATTTCGCCACTATCTGCTTCCTCCTTCGCTTTCTCGGCCGTTTCTTCTCCCTCTGCTTTTCCCTTTTGCTTAGTAGCTTTCTTCGAAGGAGCTGCTTCCTCCCCCTTTGCCTCTACGGCTCTCTTTTCAACCGATTCGGCTTCAGGCTCTTCTGCCTTCGTCTCTTCCGCCTTCGTCTCTTCTTTTTCTTCGGCAGGTTGCCCTTCTCTTTCCTCAAGAGCTCGGCGGGAATCGAGCACAACCATATCCTCCGACACTACCTCCGTGATATACTTTTTATCACCTTCTGGCGTTTCCCAACTTCTTGTCTGGAGACGGCCTTCGACGTAAACCTTTCGACCCTTAACCAGAAGTTGCGAACAAAGTTCAGCAAGTTTATTCCAAGCAACTATTCGGTGGAATTCTGTTTCTTCTTTTCTTTCACTCCCGTCAGACGGAGTCCAACTACGATTAGTCGCCACACGGAAAGAACAAACAGCAGTTCCGCTGGGTGTGTAACGCAACTCCGGATCCCTAGTTAAGTTACCAATCAACATTACTTTATTCAAACTTCTACTGGACATACAACCTCCTTCTCGAGCCTTAACCCGACTCACAATGGTTCTTTCTAATAAAAACGTGCTGCTTTCCTTCCTACCTTACTTAAAACCTATTCTTTAGTTCCCCCTTTCCCCTTGTGCTAGATCTAAAAAGTCTTTGATTTTTACTTTGTTTAGCCTCGTCTTGCAAGGCCGCGGTACGCGAGAACGCCTAAATTAATGAGTGTCCGTGAATTAATTTAGTCACCGAGCGTGCTTAGCCCAACAGCGCAGCATGCTTTCGCGTGCTTAGCCCAACAGCGCAGCATGCTTTCGCGTGCTATTTTTCCCTTCCCTTCGAACCACTAAAAAACGCAAAAGCTCTTCCATTAACTTCAATTTTGAGTTAAGGATGCTGGGAAGTCTAGAATTGGCGCAAAAAGTAATCAAGGTATAAAAACCGTGCGTGTTTTTCTTAATTTCGTAAGCAAGTTCCCTCTTTCCCCAATCGGAAGCTGAGACTATCTCGCCTTTGCCCGCTTCAATCACTTTCTTGATTTGATCAATCAATTGATACCGAGTTTCTTCGTTTAGATCACTCCGGGCCAAAACCATTAGTTCATATTCGTGATTCATAACACGGAGAAGTATAGCACGCTCCGTAAAAAAATTACAAGTAATTTTTGTACTCCCGCGTGCTGCGTAACTTTATCGCTAAACACGCTCCGTAACCCCGATTAAATCGGGGGTACGCTCGTGTGCTGCGTCCGCTTTGTGGGCTAATCACACGCTGGGAACCTACTTCAAGTTATAACTTGGGGGTGGGAATTCCACTTGAAAAACAAAAGGGCAGGGCTTGTCTAAAGCTACCTGCCCCTTTCCTCCTCTCTTACTAACAGCGGCCAAACAAGTCCTGCCGTTCGTTATAACCACACCGTAGACAAGTGGTGTCGCGGGGTTTCTCATCACGACAGAACATAATCTCGCTGTCGTTCCCACACTCTGGGCAACGGACTGCGTTCTTTACGATAACCGGACCGTTTGGGATCATCCTTGCAATTAGTAGCGAGGGGACCACAGGGACGTCTGTTGCCATCTGCCCAATTAGTGAGGCGAGTCGGCGTAGCTTGCGCGGACCTCCTCCTTCCACCTTCAAAATCCCATCTTGAAGGCTGGTCCGTACACGCTTGGGTGGCCGCACCAGTCTCGCTGCCACTTCAGCTTGTGGCGTACACAATCGCAAGGCCATCTCCCGAGTTACGGTCTCAAGGTGGCAGGCTTTAGCCCTTGATGCCATCTCCCTCTCCTTCTAGGTAGGTTTAAGCAGGAAAAAACTCACCCAACTCGGGGTGAGTCTTTATCGCTTTGCTCCCCTATTATATCTCGCTAGAGAAACAAGTGCAAGATGTAATCTTGCGATTAGAACAATAAGAATTTTACAACCGACTGTCAAGCAGGCTTGGTCGATTGTATAGCAACCGCTTGTTTTTCACACGATTGTTTCCTTGGAGGGTAAACCGGCTCAAGAAATAGCTCGTTTTTCTTTTGGTCAAATTAACAGGCGGTAAGATTCCTATGGATTTAAATCTAAACTTTCTTCAATTACTCCCAAATGCTCATCGTGTTGGTCTACTCGTTTTCTTTCTACATCCAAAGCATCTAAGTAGGCTTTGATTTCCTTTTCAAGGTTTATTAAGGAAACTGAATGAGCACTTACCTTTTCATCAATAACTTCAAGTTTTTTGGAATGTGAATCTAAAGTTCCCCTAATTGGTTCCAGTAGTTTCTCAATCTCTTTTAAGTCATCTTTGGTTAACACTGCTAGACTCCTTTTTAATTACTAACTTTTCTTTAACTTGTTCCCAGCAATTTTTGCAAAGTATATAAAAGTCTTTGCTGCCCACAACTCTAATAGGCATTTCTTCCTCATTTCCGCAATTGTCGCAGAAATATCTAGTTGCCATGCAAATAATCTAGCACTTAAAAACCCTAAAAAACAAGTCTTTATTTCTCAACTCCCTAACAAGCAAAAATTATTAGTGATATAATCGTAATCTATGTTGAAAGTCGGAATTGTTGGAGTTTAACCCCACAAAGTAAGGCTGTGAAAATCCCCTTTGAGTTCAAATTAAAGATACCAAAGCCGAGAAAAGGCTCAATAATTACTGCAAGAGATTACTTGGGAAGAATTCTTTCTAACCAGCACTTATAGACAGTTAGAGGAATTTGAAGGTTGAAAGAATTTGATCAAATATTTTACTAATTTCCTGGCTTCGAATAGGTAGTAAATTTTGCTCATTTTTCCTGATATGTAATGTATAATAATCGTCATCTTTTTTTAACACAGCTGTGATTTCTTGATTTTTTGTAACTTTTAGAGCATTATAGCCCCCAATTTTGATAGGAATTTTGCCGTTCTCTCTAACAACAGATTGATAACTCGAATCTTGACTACTTTTAGTTAAGATTAATTCAAGAGCTTGCTGATCGCGATATTGTGTTTCCTGAAGCACCAATTGTACATAACTGCTACTGGAATCATATAAATCTTCTGTTACTATTCCATACCAGCTACCAGGATATCGAAAAGACACCCCTAAAACTTCGTTTTGATAAGTTTTAGGTTCTGGCTCCTCTAAATCTTTAATTCGGACATCAGAAAGTATTAATAGAATAGTTTTGTTCAATTGCGAGTCGGGAGCTGAGGGTGAACTTACTACTGACACAGTAGCACTACAATTTGAATTACTCCCAATTTTTGCGAGAATAGTCCAGTTAGGACTCGTTCCTAGCCTAGGGTCAAACATCCCTGGAAGTCTCTGCTTAGCAATAACTTCCTGACCAGCAAAATTTATTGGGATTTCCTTAGCTACAACTGAAGGCAAATGGTCGCCCGCAAAGTTATAAAAAACTATCTTAATATTATCTTTTGTTAGTGTGCTATCCAATTGGTTTTCTTTTATTTCCCAACCTTCAGGATATTTGATTACGAATTTTTTGGTTTCAGTAGATTTCCAACTTGAAGTCTCGGTATTTTTTGATAAGGCTTGAAAGCATTGGGTTGTCATAGTTGCAGATGGGGTTGCTGCTTCATTATTGGAAGATTTCGCTGGCCCTTCTTTCTTATCAAAGACGTTGAGTACTACCGCGGCGTATTCTACACCACCAACCAAAATCGCAGCCACAACTACAATTAGTCCGATGAGTTTCCAATTTATCGGCTTCTTTGGAGTTGCTACAGCAGCCGTAGGTTGTTGAGGGGTATTTAGATTGACTTCGGGCATTAATTAAATTAAAACATAAGTGGTGTTGCTTTGTAAAGTTTCGTGTAAGACCAACAAAAACAAAGGATGGCATCAAAATTATCTCACCTGTAATGGGAGGCGGCGTTCAGGTAGTAAGAATGGCCTGGCGCTTTGCTTGTATAATTTTCAAACATTTGCTATAGTGGTGAGAACATGAAAAGCACTACTGTTTTGGAAAAAACCATTGCGACATTAGAAAAAGAACTCAAAACTCTTAAAGAGCTCAAGACTGCCACGCCTAAGGAGCCTACTCAAAAAGATACCCTACGCGGTATTTGGAAGGATTTAGACATTACAGACGAAGAGATAGAAGAGGCCAAAAAAGAGCTTAACTTCTAACATGTATTTTGTTATTGACGCGCACGTCTTACTTTGGAACTTAGAAAATTCACCAAAACTTAGTCTCAAAGCGAAAGTAGCTATTGATACTGCGGAAAGGATCTTTATCCCCACAATTGTCCTTCTTGAAGTTTACAACATTTTAGAGAAACGTAAAGAACGCGGGATGTTTCTCGACCTTCTAGAAAAAATCCAAAACCAAAGAAAATTTGTAGTTTACCCACTAAGCATTGAGGTGGTAAGAGAATTTATCAAAATTGAGAAACAAGAAATACACGATCGGATAATAGTAGCTACCGCCAAACTTTTGGGTGCCCCAATAATTACTAAAGATCCAGAAGTTTCAAAATTTTATCCAAAAGTAATTTGGTAGGTTCGAAAGGTAGGATTGTGTGCTGAAAGTCGGAATCGTCGGAACGAAACCAGACAAAGTAAGGCTGTCAGGATACCATTTGAGTTCAAATTGAGAATCCCAAAACCCCGAAAAGGTTCTATCATTACGCAGAGAGATTATTTGGGAAGAATTGTTTCAAACCAGCACTTATAGAAAGTTAGAGGAATTTGAAGGTCTAGGTAATTGCTTGGAAAAAATCTTTACTATTTAGACCAGAGAACCGCCTGGCCATCAGCAAGTTTTGTTACTTTGTATGTAGTTGTATCTACGGTAAGAAGCACGCCTGTTGTTCCGACAAACGAGGTGTAAGAAATAAATCTGCCATCTCTTGAGATACTAGGTGGGCTGTAATCCGTACCGTTTTTTGAGAGATTTTTGATTTCTTTCGTAGAAATATTTACTGTATTTAGACCAGAATAGGGACTATATATATTATTTACTAGAAAGGCGATAACATTACCGCCAGGAGCGAATACAGGCTGAGCAGCTACACCATATTTATCGAAATTGGTTATTTTTTCAAGTCCACTTCCATCTGTTTTTGCAATATAAATATCCTCTGTAGTAAGGTTTTTGTCGCTCGCTCCCAAAAATGCCATACGATTACCTTCCCTAGAAACTGTTAATTCTCTTACTTGATAGATACCGTGGGATAGAGCGTCAAAAACCAAGGTAAGCTTGTCAGTTGAAAGATTGTATGAATAAATTCCTTTATTCATAACCATAAAAAAGAATTCGCTGCTGTTGGGCAACCAATGAAAAACACTGTTTGATCCTCCGCACATTCCTCCATCAGCCACCTTCCTGGATCCAGTTCCGTCTGAATTCATAATATAAATTCCACCGCTTTCGTAGATAATTTTTTTGCCATCTGGGGACCAGTTATGGCATCTTCCGACTGGAATTGCTGTTTGTTTCTTTGAGGCTATGTCAATAATAACTCTTGAACTAGCGACTATTTTTTTATTGTCTGGTGACCAATCCCAAGACAACCCAGCTGCTTCCTGGCTTTTAGGATCAAATTGTTGTAGGATTTCTTTGTTGCTACCGTCCCAATCTGCGATATAAAGGGCAGGTCCCTTACCCGATTCAGCTACGAACGAGACCTTCGATGTTTGAGAATCTAGATTTGCTGTTTCGTCTTTAGGTTGCTCTTTCCCAGTCGTTGTAGGTGATGATGTAGCTACTTTTGGAGTTTCGACTGAAGCTTCTTTTTTGCCGCCAAAAACATTTAAGACTATGGCGGTGTAACCCAAGCCACCAATAATAATTGCTGCTATTACTGCTATAATCCCGATAAGCTTCCAATTTATAGGTTTCTTTGTGGCTACTGTAGTTGTAGGTTGTTGAGGAGTAACAGGATTTACTTGTTCAGGCATTGATTAAATTATAGCATTCTCCGTAACAAAAACTCAAGAATTTTTGGTACTCCCGAATGCTGCCTGCCCGACAGTGCCAGTCTTTGGCAGGCGGGCGACTACTTTGTGGGCTATGCATACTAGGCTTTGTTTTGTAAATAGGTCGTGCCGAATAGTTAGGCGGGCTGCAAAACTTTTTCTTTGACTTCTTTTGGAAGAGATTTAGAAGCCTGTTTCAAGAACTTTGAAGCTTCCAATATTTCGATTAACACAGCTTCTCTATCTGGCGAAAAGTGCACGATCAAATTGCCAGACTGTTCGGCGTAGTCAATCGGCTTATTGTTCAGTTCAACCATTAAAATGTCGTCTTCTCTACTATATTTAAAACTCATTTGGTTAATAATATCTCCCTTTTTCGGCAGGATAAAAAGTAATCACCTTGATTATATCACCCTCTTTTTTGTAAACAACCCTCAAAACGTGCCTCCTATCGAAGCTTTTAGAGGCGATAACATTTGGAGGTTCTGTGTCTTTATCTTCATGGTCTGGACTATTGATCGCAACCACGACATTTGCTTCTGTCAAACGGAAACCGTGCTTTGCCAGCAAGGGAAATTTTACTTCTTTGGCGTGTTTAGTGAAAATAATTTTCAAAACTATAGATAATTATTACACAAACTGTTACAATCCCAAAGATGTTAAAAGTAGGAATTGTTGGAGTGAAACCAGACAAAGCGAGGCTATCAGGATACCATTTGAGTTTAAATTAAAGATTCCGAAGCCAAGGAAAGGTACAATTATTAAAGAAAGAAATAACTTTGGAAGGATTGTTTCCAGCCAGCACTTATGAACTACCATGGGTTTACACCCATGGTATCCTCAGGCTTCGCCTTCGGCGAGTACGTAATTGTTCAATTCACCCACGGGTAAAAACCCGTGGTACTCTTGAATAATTATAGACAGTTAGAGGAATTTGAAGGTGGAAAGAATTTGATAAAAAACTTTTCCAAACTCTTGTTGACTGGGGTAGAAATTGGTACGGACTGGTGGGTAGTGGCCATCCCTAAAGGATAAAATGTACCAAAAATCCTTGTTTTTAATCACCAGACGTTTACTCCAGGGTTCGTCAATGGTCAAATAGCCTATCCTGTTGTTTAGATTAATTAATCTCTTTGCATCATAGGGATAGGGATTTTGATATCTTAGTGGATCTTGTATTTGCACCTCAAGCTGTATCTGATGCTCTCTAAATATATTGAAATGGTCGGTATCTGGATTGTCTGATTTCTCTACCGAAGTTGCTTCTGCCAATGCTTTGGGGTATTTTAGTCCGTAATTGTATTTTGAATTTCTATATAAAGGCCAATCAGAGGTTTCTGCAAGATCAACAGGAGTTATGGCTTCAATAAATCTGAAGGAGGCAAGAATTTGATCAACAATTCTAGCTGATTCTTCGCTATATCCGGTGCTACCCGTGTGGCCAATATTATAAGCCGTAAACTCATATATTTTATTCCCTTTTTTCACCCACGCAATCCTCTCTCTTTCTTCAATTCGTAGTTGTACTCCGATTCTCAAAATTAATCCAGTTTCCCCTCCTATTTCTATTTTTTCCATTTCTGGTTTTCTTGATTGGTAATCTGGATACTGTGATAAAGTGTACTTTTTATCTAAAAAATTTTCTAAGCTCTGGGTATCCTTTGTTTCCTCAACAAGAATTTTAATTCCCACAAACTTATCTTCGTCTTTTGATTTATTACTAAAAACTACGCCATTGCTAGTTTCGCTACAGGAAAGTGCTTTCGGATAGATAACCCAAAATCCAAGATTAGTGTTAAAATAATCGGTCCAATCTCCTATTTCTAAAGTGTTGCCAGGGCAATTTGAGGCCTTGTTAGTTTCTTTTTCTTGAGAAATTGATGGCTTTGTTTCTGTATTTTGAACTGTTTTATCGGCTTGATAGGGCTGTCTGAATAAAGTCAGATATAGTACTAAACTAATTAGAAGTAGGAGAGTTAGTGCTAATAATCCGATCAGTACGTATTTCTTTTTGGCGTAACTGAGTATTATTTGGGAAGGTCTGAGCATTAAATAAATTATCTCACAAAGTTATTTCTTCAGCAACTTATTGAACTCTTCCAATGAGATTTCGGCTTGGCGAAGGATTGCTCTTTGGGTTCCTGAAGGAAGATCACGAGGGTGGATGGCAACAGAAATTGGTCTTCGCACACCTTTCTTGAACAAAATCACATGGGAGCCTGTTTGTGTACGAACAGAAAATCCAGCTCTTTCTAATATTCTTACCATTTCTTTTGGTTTGATTGGGGTTAATTTCATTAGTGGGTTACGAAAACTGCCTTTTCTACTTCTTCGGGGATATCAATTCCTTCTTCTTTGGCCACTTCTAACCAACCCCTCATCGCGTCTTTAATCATCTCTAACGCTTCGTCAATAGTTTTTCCATAAGAGATACAGCCTGGTAAAGAAGGGGCTGTGATAGTAAATCCACCCTCCTCTTCAGGCTCCAGTTCGAAAACGATTCCATTTTTGATGACCTGGAACTTTTCCATATCTAGCAAATTTTAACACCCTAGTAAACTAGAGTAAAGCTAGTATAATCGCAAGATTACATCTCGCGCTTGTTTCTCTAGCGAGATATAATAAAGCCAAACTATGCTCAAAATAGGAATTGTTGGACTACCGAATAGTGGCAAATCAACTCTGTTCAATGCGTTGCTGCAGCGTCAGATCGCTGAAGTGGCGGAATATCCTTTTACGACCATTGAACCAAATGTTGGTGTGGTTCAGGTGCCGGATGAAAGACTGACAACGATTTCAAAGGCGATGGGGATAGAAAAAACTGTCCCGGCAGCAATCGAGTTTATTGATATTGCGGGGCTGGCAAAAGGTGCCCACGAGGGGGCTGGTTTAGGAAATCAGTTTTTAGGCCACATCCGGGAAGTGGACGCGGTACTCCACCTTGTCCGCTCTTTCCACAATCCAAATGTCCCGCATTCCGAAGGCTCTCCAGACCCAGAAAAGGATGTAAACATAGTTGAGGAAGAGCTATCTCAGGCTGGAATTGAAAAGCCAGCTATTTATGTAATCAATATTGACGAAAAAGATCTGGCCGATACAGAAATACCGATAGCCGGCGCAGTAAAAATCTCGGCTAAACTTGAAAGCGAACTCTCCGAACTTTCTAAAGATGAACAAAAAGCTTATTTAAAAGAGCTTGGAATCGAAAAAACCGGTTTCGAAAGGGTAATTAAACTTTGTTACGAACTTTTGGATTTAATTACCTTTTTCACTATTGCAGGCGGCAAACAGGCCCAAGCTTGGCCTGTCAAAAAAGGAACACACGCCCTTGACGCTGCTGGGATAGTCCACACCGACATGCAAAAAGGATTCATTAAGGCCGAGGTGATCCTCTGGAATAAACTCATCGAGGCTAAGAGTTGGAAGGCTGCTGCGGAGAAGGGTTGGGTTCATCTCGAAGGCCGAGATTATATTCTGACCGACGGAGACGTGGTTGAATTCAAGTTTAATCTTTGAACCCCTTAAGGTGAGAGCGGGTCGGTTTTACCCACTGGTAGAGTAGAAGGACTAGCATCAATTGTCAAAGTATCTAGTAAATCCTCGAGGGCTTTTCTTTGGCTGGTAGAAAGCTCGGTCCTTTGCTCTGGCGAGGCAGCAGCCTTTCTGGTTAAGGGGAACTCCAAGCTTAGATTGATCGTTGCCCTCTCCGTACTGGCCGCTTTGGAAAAAGAAATCGAAGTAATACCCAAGGTCCTCTTCACCAACCCAAGCGTATTGATCAAACCGAGAGCGGAAGAAAAATCGCCGTGCAAAGTAATATTGATGGTGTAGGAGCTTAGTGCGCCGGCAGCGTTGGTTTTTAGCTGCGGCGAAGAGACCGAACCAGGCTGGGTAACCCCCAAAGTCTTTTGGGAAGTTCCGGCTGGTACCGTTGACACTTTCTTAGTTACTTTCGCCGTATCGCTTGTAGTCACCTGGATACTCTCTAGCGCCATCCCCGAATTTTTGCTGATTTGGTCGGTAATGGAAACCGCTCTCAAAGTATCTTCTGTCTCGGGCAAAAGCGCGCTAAGTAGCTTTTTATAGTCGGCGACCTCGTCCTTATCGAGCTTGGTTAGAACCGAAACATTGTTTGTGAGGACGGTAAGTTTTTCTGCCTCTTGTTTATTTGTATCCTTTAGATTCTGCCAAGCCGTATAACGGGGCAAAATCAACACTGGCCCTATTGCTGCTATCAAAACCAAGCTGGCAATACCGCCTAAAATCATCAAAAGCTTTGGTTTTTTTAAAAGTTTGGTTGCTTCTGCTTTCATTTTACCGCCACTACAAAAGAAACTGAAAATTTGTACGTGTTATCACTGGCGCTGTAGCTAACATTTTTCAAGCTAACTCCTGAATAAGGCCCGCCTTTTTTCTTGAGAATATCAATAAATTGATAAACGTCCTTAGGATCGGTCGCACTACCACCGACAGTTGCCTCGCCGGCTGCGCTAAGATCGATCTTGCTCAAGACTACGGAAGATGGCACTATGTCGCGAATTGCCACCAGATTGTCATGGAAGCCCTTATTTTTCTCGGCTGTTGCTTGGTAGGTTTTAAGATCGGTGTTGATTTGGACAACAGTGGCAGCAGTATCAGCATATTTTTGCCACTCTTGCGTCGTTTGGTTTATTTTCTTTGCTAAATCTGCTCTTCTTAACTTCTGCCCGGCTTCAAAAAGAAAAAGGCCCACAAAGACTACCACCAGCAAAATTAAAGTGGCGGCTGGAATAGAAAGAGCGAGGATAAGATCTCGTTTTACAAAAAGCGCCGCTACCTCTTCTTCGGGCAGAAGATTGATATTTTTCGCAGAAGATTTATTGAACAAAGGCAGTAGACTCATTGGTTTCCTTACATCATCATATCAATAATCCAGGCTAATAAGCAAGGGGGCTACTCTATTTCCGTCCAGCTTAAAATCTCATAACCAGCCCCTGGACCAGAAGTAAAGTTGGCATTGACCAAACCAGACTCATAAGTAACGGTAGCGTTTTCTTCCAGGTAAAGCCGATAAGCAGTTGCTTCGTAAGTATCAACGTTTTGTCTTAATCGCAGCTGCCCAGCGGCCGCGTAAAGAATAATATTTTGCGCATTGTTCGCCACGTACATGGCCGAATTTTCGCTTGTACAAGGCTGCCCGGTTGGACTTCCCGTACCGTTACAATCGTTGGTCGTCAGAGTCATAATATAGCTACCCGGCTGCCCTGATCCTGTAAATATCACGCCGTTATCGATATAGATATAACCATCGGACAAAATAAGGCCACTATCAGTTCCATAAGCTGGGTGAAGCCGAATCTGAGCACCGTTACCAAAAGTAATATAACCGTGGACCCAAACGGTTCCGGTAATAGTTAAAATATGACCGCCCGGCACAGTCATATTGCCGGTGATTTCGACTGGACCAAGTGAGGAGGAGCCGCCAGAGGGTGTATAATCCCCACTGATTGTGCCGCCAGCGGCGGCATCGGCTTTAAATTGATTAATATTAGCCTCGGAAATCGGCATATTTTCTGGTGAAGGATCAAGACTAAAAGTGCAGGGTTTATTATTGCCATTACCAGGATACGGAGGCCCCTGACAATACAAAGTGCCGGTAGCCGTGGAACCAGTAATAGTATTGGCATGCCCGTCTCCTGTACCGCCCGTACCAATATCAATACCATCGATTGACCCGACTGTACCGCCAAGATATAATTTAAAGTAACCATCTAGACCAGTAGCACTCCACGGACCGCTTGAGTATTCTCCAGTCTTTGCCTCACCGGTCGGATAGCTAGCATTGGCTGCCCAAATGTAATATTTAGTTGCGTTGCGGGCACCATCGAGAACAAGCCAATAGGTGACGCCAGCGATAAGTTGTGGTTGGCTGGTAAAAGTTGCGCTAACCCATCCAAAACTGCCTGTCACATCGCCGGAACTTAAAGTCCCTTGGGCAAATGTGGTTGACCCTGGATTACCACCATTGTCATTGGTAATTCTTACCGTAAGGTCTCCTGGGGTGCTTTGTTTTTTTATATAAAGTTCCACCCTATTGATCGTGTTTGTGCTTGAAACTTGGAAACTTTGGGCGACGTCTTGGGCAGCATCGGTATTACCAAAAGTAATTGAGTTTGGCGCTGGTATCGGTGTATCATTTTTTTGATCAACCGCTGCTGCCGCACCAGAAGCAGAAAAAACGGTTCCTGTGATATCGGGATTGTTTGGCCCTGAGGTTATTGGCCCGTTAGAATAAACATTACCGACCACGGCGGAGTTGTTATCCATATGTAAACCCCCATAACCTACTTGGACGCCATAATTAAAAGCGATATTGGTTGCGGTGGAAGAAGCTTGGAGACCGACTTGCAGTTTACGGATTCGGTTGTCAACATTGCCCCTTGAAGTAACCGTCGGCTGATTCGCCGAACCAGTTATTTCTACTTGGGTACTACCATCACCAACAGTTAAAGTGTAGGGATTGGTGTAATCCATCCGATTTTGCAGCCGCAATATTGCATCCTCGATCCCTCCTTCGGCGGCGTAATAACTCTGGGCGCTTCGGACGATATTGTTGAGCTTTTTTATCTCGTTGAAGGTCAGGGCGCTGATCGCCACCACCAAAACTGCCGTCGCTGACAAAAGGATCAAAACTGTAATCAGCGCAATTTGTCCTTTTTCTCGACCTAGTTTCAATCTTTTCAACATTTTGCCTTTCGCTTTCTTTTTAATACGAGCGTAAAGAAGTTGTCGAAACCAAAGTGACCGCGTTGCTTGGTCCCGATATCGGATCTTTATAGACAGCCGTCAGTTCCACCCTCACTGCCGGTGTACCACTCGTACTATTTAGTGACCGGAAAACTAGGCTGGTAATCCGAACCTTTTCCGAAGTCAACAGCTGGGCATCTTGGCCTTCCCGCTTTAGATAAATCCCTTCGCTGTCAAGATAAAAATCAACATACGTACTTGTTTCGTCGGCTGGTGCATCCCGCTTGGTTTCTAGACTTAACTGACCTGGGCTAGAACCTAGAGTACTGGTTGGTGTATAAACATTTACGCCGTGTTTTATTTCCTGGCTAATAACATCCATACTTCTTCGAGCATTATCCAAGGCTTCCCTGGCTCTTCGCGATGTTTCAGTGACATTGACCACTTGGATAAAAAAGGAGACCAGCACCACGCTAATTATCGCCAGCAGTGCTGCATAAACAAGCATCTCGATCAGAGTAAAACCTCGATTGCTATTATTACTATAACTTTGTAGTCCACGAAGTGGTCGCAGCACGCGGAGTATTCGGCTTCGGCACGAGGTGCGGAAGGCATAGAATACGAGCGTGCTCTTTTTGATCCTGAATTCCGAATTCATATTAGTTATCTAAGAAATTCGTGCTGTAAGTAGTCAAAACCACTTCTTTACTCCTTCCCACTTCCTGCCAGCTTACCCGCACAGTGACTTCCCTTGTGTCCGGATCTTCTACCCCCGTGGGTTCGATGTCGTCAGTTGTAGCGTTCCGATAAACTGTCGCAAATTGGACGGTTCTCGTGTAAAGGTTGTTTATAACACCAGGATTGGCACCACTCAATGTCCAAGAACTTCCTGAAATCACTAGGTAATAATTAGTGCCAACAGCTTTGCTAGCGATATTTGCTGCCCAGCCATCATCACGCAGTTGTCTAACTACCTCCATACCCTCCTCGGCCAAAGAAGTTGCTTCAGTGCGACGACCCATTTCGAAAGTTACGCCGCGACTAAAAATAAGAAAAGAAATAATCGCCATAAAGCCAAGGGCAATAATCGCCCCAACAATAATAATCTCCACCAACCCAAATCCACTTATTAAAAGTTTACGCTGATTAATTTCTATCTTCTTAGTCATTTTGTAGCCCACTTTAGTGGTCGCAGCTTGCGAGAGTACCCAAATTACTTCCAAACTTGTCGGGATGAATTTGGTTACGTAGCGAGCTATTTTTCATTTCTCATTTGTAATTTACTGCTGTGCCTCCATCACGTCACAAAAAGGCCCTCTCGTAGCGTCGCCATCAACCGTATAGGAAACAACAATGGTAGAATCTATACTAATCGTTACTGCCTTATTATTTTTCATCCGGTCCCGGTGGATCGATAAGATACTACCTGAGTCGTCTAAGTAATGGGTGTGAAACTTAATTGTTTGTTTAGAACCGTAGACATCTGTGTCCCCTTCCCAGCTAAACACAGTCTGGCCAGGGCTAAGACCCAAAAGAATAGTTCTTGTTACGTTTGGGTCTGGTGGAGAAGAAAAATCTAAAACGAGGTTTGTATAACCTATAAGACTTGGGCAAGAAGTGAAATGCAAATGGCGTGTATCGGTGGCGCGGGTGCCAACCGGACTGACCGCTTCTTCGATACTTGCCTGCCCCAGCGAATTAATAACAATCGTCCTGGTCCGGCTGGTATCGACGGTCAGGCGAATTCTGATATTCCCGGTATCATCGGTCGAGCCACGAATGCGGGTAAATACAACATCGCTTACCCCACCTGCTAGGTTTATTTCGTAAATTTCCACCGAGCTCAGATTATATTCTTTATTATCAGGGTCTAAAGAATCGTAAACCGAGCCTTTGAACAAAACGTACTTATTAATTTCAAAATGGACGCCATAAACCGAACCGTAACCCGATTCGTCCTCGCTGGCGACTGTCTGGGTACGGGCAGCCTGCAAGGTACTTATGATTTGTTGGGCGGTGGTGTCTAAATCGACCTGGCGGCCAAAAAGATTGAGGCGGGCTAAAACAACGAGCAGCAAAATCGCCACAATTGCGGTAACCACCAAAAGTTCAAGCAGCGTAAATCCCTTTGGATTGGTCACAAGACGACGAATCCCAAAGGCAGTGCGTGGTTGCTCTCTGCTATCTGTTGACTGCTTTCTGAAAAATGGCAGGCTCACCCTCACGTATTAATTCTACTACAAACTTTTTAGTTAATCTACTTATTTGGAATTTTTTTAAGCTTCGGTCCCTCTGGCGTATCGACAACCTCGTAACCCTTTTCTTTAATTTCCTGCCTTAACTTGTCAGCGGTGGCGAAATCATTTTGTAACCGAGCTTCTGTTCTCTTACTTACCAACTCGCTAACTTCTTTAGGCGCTTTCGCTGCTTCTTTGGCCACTTTCTCTAAATCTAATCCAAGCACTTGGTCAAATTTGTAAAGGGTGGCCAGTTTGGTAGAAGTCGGCTTGTTGCTTTTCACCAATTCCCAAACGACTGAGACGGCTGCTGGCATATCCATATCATTATTTACCGCCTCTAAGAATTTTTCTCCGCACCCCGCGCAAGGTCCTTTCGGCACCCCTTCGGAGGCATAGCCAGTTACCTCACGATAAAGATTATTTAGGGCATTTTCTGCCGCCTCGAGAGCTTCCCAAGTGAAGTTTAA
>Ga0154397_107_pt2 | contig 16334 bp, 18 predicted proteins | sample RifGroB1_FD_115901 | JGI IMG/M metagenome (GOLD analysis project Ga0154397, IMG submission 115901) | Candidatus Woykebacteria bacterium GWB1_45_5
ACAATTGATTTGCCAGCAATAGTAACATATTCCACCTCCTTCTTTAGACGGCTGCCTCGGCATACCTCACAAGTTTCTTCCCGCATATATCTTTCAATTTCCCGCCTCGTCCAATCACTTTCCGTTTCTTTGTAGCGGCGCAAAAGCTCCGGTACCACCCCTTCAAAAGTGGTGTGAAAAGTAATATGGCGGCCAAAACGATTTCGTCCAGAAACCGGAAAAACTTCTTTCTCAGAACCGTACAAAATTATTTCTAAAGTCTCCCTCGGCAAATCTTTTATTGGTCTCGAAAGAGAAAACTTTAGATGATCAGCTAAAGCTTCTAGCCGGCGGGTGGTCCAAGTATCATGAGCAAGCATCCGCTGCCAAGGCAAAATAGCTCCTTCGGAAATAGAAAGGTTTTTGTTTTGGATAACCAAATCGGGATCAATAGTAAGTTTCGCGCCAATTCCTTGACAAGCTGAACAGGCTCCGCGAGGAGAGTTAAAAGAAAAAGTCCGAGGTTCTAGCTCGGGTAGGGAAACATCGTGCTCGGGACAAGAAAATTTTTCCGAGTAGGCTTTGTCCGTCCCCCTATCAACATAGTTGACGATCATCACACCTTCACCCAATCTTAACGCCGTTTCAACCGATTCAGTTAATCTTTGCCGATCAACAGGAATCTCTACTCGATCTACCACCACTTCAATATCATGGATCTTGTAACGATCTAACGATGGTGCCTCATCAATTTCATAAACCTTTTTATCCACCCTTACCCGCACAAAGCCTTTTTTCCGTAGATCCTCAAAAACCTCCTCATAAATTCCCTTACGACCCTTTACTATCGGCGCTAAGATCAAAATTCTCGCTTTCTGCTGTCTGCTATCTGCTTTCTGATTCATTATTTGATCTACTATCTCCTGCGGCGTTTGCGCTCGGATTTCTTTCCCATCCACCGGACAATGCGGCACGCCTATCCTTGCCCACAAAAGTCGCATATGATCGTAAATTTCGGTAATTGTCCCAACTGTCGACCGGGGATTTTTTGAGGCACTCTTTTGATCAATCGAAATCGCTGGCGAAAGACCCTCGATCTGATCAACATCTGGTTTCTCCATTAAACCCAAAAACTGCCGGGCGTAGGCTGAAAGTGATTCAACGTAACGTCGTTGTCCTTCGGCATAAAGAGTGTCGAAAGCTAAAGATGACTTACCTGAACCAGAAATCCCAGTAATCACAACGAATTTATTCTTTGGGATTTCCAAATCTATATTCTTTAAGTTGTGCTCGCGCGCGCCTCGAATAATAATCTTATCGGTCATAGAGACGGAAAATTTTACACCTTTTGGCAATTTTTCGCAATAGTTAAGAGACCACACGTCTATAAACCCCAATTGACAATGATCTTATTAATAACTAAAATCTCATTAACTTGAGGGAGACAACTTTTGGATTCTCCAGCTGTTCTGCTCGGGTAAGGGGGCAGGCGAGGCCCTAAAACCTTAGTGGAAACCGCTGGGAATCATAGGACGCGGGGGTGGCGAAAGTATTGGTTGGAGAAGGGGCTACCCACCCGAAACCGACTAGAGGACGTGCTCTTTGCCTTCACCGCGTCCAACACCGGCCCTGGAACTTAGTGCTTGGCAGTGAGAGGGGAATCAGCCCCAGTAGATCTCCAAGCCGCCTGAGTTCTGGGGCCAACTGACTCTAAACCGTGAAGGGGCGCTAGCGGTTTGGAGTAATCACAGGAAGGGGGTGATATTAGAGGGGCCAGGCTCCTTTCCTGCGAATCCGTAACTGTCTGACAGCTCCTGTGTTGCGTCCCCACAGGAGCATCCCTTCTTCCAATAGTAAATTTAGGAAATCTTTATCTTACTAGCTTCTTTTGGCGAAATTGTTTTGGGGATTTCAAGATTTTGATTTTTTATTTCTAGTAACTGATCACGTAAAATTGCGGCTCGTTCGAATTCGAGATTTTTTGCTGAGGAGAGCATTTCTTGGGTTAAATCCCTGATCAATTGTCTCACTTGATCCTTGGGCACTTTTGTTAAATCTAGCTCTTGCACCACTTCTGCTTTCGGTTGAATCTCAGCCAGTCGTTCGCTAATATCGTGAATTGCTTTTTTAATCGTTACAGGCGTGATTTTGTGTTTTTTGTTGTAACCAAGTTGAATTTTCCGCCGACGGTTTGTCTCATCAATCGCCCCTCTCATACTTCCAGTCTGCTCGTCAGCATACATAATTACCTTCCCCTCAACATGGCGGGCTGCCCTACCAACAGTTTGAATAAGTGCTGTCTTACTTCTCAAAAACCCCTCTTTATCAGCGTCCAAAATTGCAACCAACGAAACTTCTGGCAGGTCAAGACCTTCGCGAAGTAAGTTGATTCCAACCAACACATCATATTTTCCTTTTCGTAAATCTCGCAAAATATCCACTCGCTCCAAGGTGTCAACCATATAGTGAATATACATCACTTTGACACCTCTCTCTTGGAGATATTCAGCCAAATCTTCAGCCATCCTTTTTGTCAAAGTGGTAACCAAAACCCGCTGACCTTTCTTGACCCGGCGATCAATCTCTTCGATTAGATCAGGAATTTGACCTTTTGTTTTTCTGACTTCAATTTCTGGATCAACGATTCCTGTCGGTCGAATAATTTGTTCTACTACTTGACTAGAACTACTAAGTTCAAATTCATCAGGCGTTGCACTAGTAAAAATAGCCTGTCTCACTTTTTTCATAAATTCATTAAACGTCAATGGTCGGTTATCCATTGCACTCGGTAAACGAAAACCATTATCAATCAAAACCTCTTTTCTACTTCGCTCTCCATGCCACATACCACGGATCTGCGGAACGCTCATGTGAGATTCATCAATAAAAATTAATAAATCTTTCGGAAAATAATCCAGCAAAGTATACGGCGGCTCGCCTGGCAAACGCCCATCGAAATAGCGAGAGTAATTTTCGATCCCTTTAACACTACCGATCTCACGAATCATCTCTAAATCATAATTAACTCGTGAAGTTAGCCTTTGCAACTCAACCAGTTTATTTTCTTTTTTTAGTTTCGTGCTCCAGGTTTTAAATTCCTTTTCGATCTCTACCAACGGGTCATAAGGCAGATCAATCGGCACATTGTAATGGCGGGCCGGAAAGATAGTGATTTCTTCGAGCTCTTCTTCTGGCTCCAAAGTAACCGGGTTTAGTTTGCTGATTTTTTCAACTTTTTCGCCGAAAAAGGAGAGCCGAACGGCAAACTCTTCGTAAGCGGGATAAATTTCTAAGATATCGCCTTTGACTCGAAAAGTCGCCCGCTTTAAATCAAAATCGTTTCGTTCATATTGCAAACGGATAAGTTGTTCTTTGATCTGGCCAATCGGTAAAATCTGATTTTTAAATAAAGTCCGTGTACTTTGCCTGTAAGCAGTCGGCGAACCGATGTTGTAAATACAAGAAACACTGGCGACAATCAAAACGTCTCTGCGTGTCAATAAGGATTTTGTTGCGGCTAGGCGCAACCGGTCGATTTCCTCATTTATATCAGCGTCTTTTTCAATATAAAGATCAATTTGAGGCACGTAGCTTTCCGGTTGGTAATAATCGTAGTAAGAAACAAAATATTCGACTGCATTATTTGGGAAAAACTCTCTAAATTCCGCAGCAAGCTGTGCAGCCAAAGTTTTATTGTGAGCAATCACCAAAGTCGGTCGGTTTAACTTGGCAACTATATTAGCCATGGTAAAAGTCTTACCGGTCCCAGTCGCTCCCAAAAGAGTCTGAAATGGATACTTTCTATTCAACCCATCAACTAATTTTTCAATCGCCAGCGGCTGATCACCAGTTGGCGGCCACGGAGATTTCAGCTCAAATTTATCCACTAGGAATCTATTTTAACTCAAAAAGAAAACCGCAGCCAGAGCCGTGTAACTGGCGGTTACACATTTCTAGCTGCGGAACGTGTTGTCTTGGCAGGAGAGCCCGGGTACAACCAGCAACTTTCCAGGAAGGTGCCTTCGGGAATGCGAGAACCCTATCTGGTTCCTTATCGAAATAGGCTCGATCTCTCCTGCCAGCTTCACCAAGTGACACATCATCTCCCCAGAACTGTGCCACTCAGATCAGCCAAGTTAATTGAAAGCGCTATTTTTGGCGCTCTTAGGCCGACAGCACTTTTGGTTTAGCTTTAGGCTCCTTAAGGAACCAAGGTCCCAAGCCCCTTCCGGCCACCGACCAAGCCAGACGCCAAAGGTGCTGTCGGCAAAGTAAATTTAAAACAAAGCAATATGTTTGTCAACTACCTAATGACCTATTTTGATATATTTATAATTGGTTGACAATTATCCGAAAAATAACCATAATAAAAATTGTAATGGCCTACGTTGTCTATAAAAGAGAACGAGATCTTCTTGAATTTATTTCCCAATATCTACAAAAGCATGGGTTTGCTCCCACTTTAGCCGAAATTTGTGATGGTTTGGGCCTTCGCTCCCCTGCTACCGCTCACGAACATATTCAGAACCTAATCGAAAAAGGCATTTTAAAAAAAGAAGAAGGGGCCCGGCGGGGTTTAGAAATCGTCGATCAAAAAGTCCTTGGTTGGGTCCAAACTACTGTTGAAGTCCCTTTAATTGGTAAAATTGCTGCTGGTACACCTATCGAGGCGATCAGTGACCACACAGCCGCTGTCAACGTTCCGCCGGATATTATTGGTAAAAAGAAATGTTTTGCCCTGCAGGTTCGAGGAAATAGCATGGTAGAAGCAGCAATTTTGGATGGTGATTTCGTCATTTGCGAAGAAACCAGCGAAGCCAGTAATGGTGATATCGTTGTCGCTTTGCTTAACGAGAATTTTGCCACCCTCAAACGATTTTATAGAGAAAGCGATCATATCCGTCTTGAACCAGCCAACTCATCGATGAATCCGATTATCACCAAAAACGCTACGGTGCAGGGTAAGGTCGTCGGGGTAATCAGGAAGTATCATTAGTAACTAGAGTAACCAACTTACTAACATCGAAACTGTTGCCGCACCCATCAGGAAAAAAGTCAACCAACCCAAAGCGTTTGACCAAACACCGTTGACCCTTCCCCCCAAAATATTTCTATTGTTTGAGACCAAAATTATTATCACCAGAAGCGGTATGGCGATTATTCCGTTGATAACAGCTGTGTAAAACAACGCCCGGATTGGATTTATCCCAACAAAATTCATCATTAAACCAATCAAGGTTGAAAAAATTATCACCCCGTAAAATCCATGGGCCCGCTTAAACTTCAGGTAAAGGCCTTCGCGCCAACCAAAGGCCTCAGAAAGAGCATAAGCAGCACTCCCGGCTAAAACAGGCACAGCCAAAAGACCAACTCCAACAAGCCCAGTCGTAAAAAGAAGCTTGGCTAGCGTACCAGCGTAGGGGAAATTCGCTACCAGTGGCTCAATTGCTTTTGCTGCATCTTGGGCGGTTTGAATGTCACGAATCCCAGCAGCAAACAATGTTGAGGCGGTTGTTACAATGATGAAAAAAGTAATGGTATTCGAAAAAAACATTCCAACGGCTGTATCGATACGCATCTCACCAATCTCCCCCTTGGTTACCCGCGGCCTACCTTTACCAAACGCGACAATTTTGTGTTCCGCCACCTCCTCCTCTACTTCTTCGCTTGTCTGCCAAAAGAAAAGATAGGGTGAGATCGTTGTTCCCAAAAAAGCAACCATCATTGCCAAATAGGTGTCGTCTAATTTCAATGTCGGAATAATCAAGTCTTTAAAGACCTCGCCCCAGTTTACACTTACAACAAAAGCGGTTAGAACATATGCAAACAAAACGACCGTTAGCCACTTTAAAAATTTGGCGTATGCTTTATAGGAAATAAGAATTTCTAAAGCAAGGATAAGTACTGTAAAAAGTATCGCCCAAGCGAAAAAGGGAACATCGATAAGCATCTTTGCGCTTGCCGCCATCGCTCCGATATCAGCGCCAATATTTATTGTATTGGCAATCAAAAGTAAGAAAACAACAAAATAGAGGAAAGATTTCGGGTAATTTGCTTTAATTACACCCGCTAGGCCTTTTCCGGTCACCAAGCCGATGCGTCCACACATCTCTTGGACAATCGTCATCAAGGGATAAAGAAACAATGTCAACCAATTTAAAGCGTAACCAAAAGAGGCACCGGCAATTGAGTAAGTCGCAATTCCAGAAGGATCATCATCACTCGCCCCTGTGATCAAACCAGGACCAAGCTTAGAGAGAAACTTTTTTAGTTTTTTCATCTAAACTCCGAGGATTGAGCGTACTTCCACTACGACTTGGGTTGGGGTATAAAGGCTTTTTACGATGTAGGCTTTAGCACCAATCTGCAAGGCTTGTTTAATTAGTTCTTCTTGACCAAGATTACTTAAAATTACTGCCGGAATATCCCTTTTGGCCGGGTCGGCTTTCAACCTTTTCAAAACTTCCAAACCATCGATTTTGGGAATCATGATATCTAAAAGTACAAGATCAAATTTTTCAGCTGTGACTGCTGCTAAGGCCGCCTCGCCATCCACCGCTATTTTCGCTAAGAATCCCTGTTTGGTAAATTGATGCTCGTAAAGCTCTGCAACAAACTTATCATCTTCAACGATTAAGATTCTTTTCTCCACCGTGCCACCTTCCTAAACTTTAGATAAAAAAATACTCCTACTACCATTATACCTAAAACTATTATTAAAATGTCAAACTTTCTAAAGATTGGCTCCAGAAAGGCCCAGTTTTCTCCCAATCTTACACCTAAATAGGCTAGAAATGCGGACCAAATTAGACTACCGGAAAAGGTCAAGAGACTGAATTTGAAAAAACTGACCCTAGCGACGCCAGCAGGCAAGGATATAAAAGTCCTTACCACCGGCATTACTCGTGAAACTAGAACAATCGCGTCTCCGTATTTTCTAAACCACTCCTCCCCCAACTTCAATTCATCCTCGCTAACCAAAAGGCGGCCCCAGCCACGAACAAACCTTCTAACCACCACCTCTTGGCCATAAAACCCAAGCCAATACATCATCGTCGATCCGGCTAGATTACCAGCTGCACCAACCACTACTACTAGCCAAAAATTAAACCTACCCATTGCAACCAAAAAGCCAGAAAACGGCATGATAATTTCCGAAGGTAGAGGAATACAAGCAGACTCTATCGTCATTGTGAGAAAAATGCCGAAATAACCAAGGCTCGAAATTGTGTTCAAGGTCCAAGTAGTAATAGCGGCCAACAAAGCATCAAGCATATAATTATGATAACATATGTCAGGGATCAGGGATCAGAAAACAGGGGAAAGAGTACACGAGCGTACGTCTCCTCAGCGGTTTAACGTTGGTTTAAGCCGAGAGGCGGACGCGAGCGGTCTCAAAACTAATCATGTCCACTCTTTATCTTGTCGCAACACCAATTGGCAATTTAAAAGACATTACTCTAAGAGCGTTGGAAACCTTAAAAGAGGTCGATTTAGTTCTGGCTGAAGACACCCGGCGAACGAGGCAGCTTCTTTCTCATTACAACATTTCCAAACCGATAGAATCTTTCCACGAACACAGCGAGGAGAGCAAGATCCCAACTGTTCTAGAAAAGTTAAATGCGGGTGTCGAAATCGCTTTAGTTTCCGATGCCGGCACACCAACAATTTCAGACCCTGGTTTTAAATTAGTGCGGGAGTGTCTAAAGAACAATATAAAGGTGGAACCGATACCTGGTCCCAGCGCCATCTTAACTTCCCTAATCGCCTCTGGACTACCAACCGATTCCTTTCTCTTTCTTGGTTACCTGCCGAAAAAGCGAGGTAAGCAAGATGCTATGTTGGATTTTTTGGAGCTCGTTTGGTCAAAACGGGCAGTTACCGTAATCTTCTTTGAGTCGCCTTATCGAATCAAAAAAACCTTAACCGACTTTGCTCGAAGGTTTCCTCAAAGGGAATTGGTAGTAGGTCGAGAGCTAACTAAAGTACACGAAGAATTTATACGCGGAAAAGTAATGGAAGTAGCTAGCAAAGAATTTCCCACCAAAGGAGAATTTACTATTCTTTTACACTAGCAGATCGTTTCCCGTCATTGAGTCTGGTTTTCGAATCTGAAGAAGAGAAAGAATTGTTGGTGCAACATCCGCTAAAAGTCCAACCGGCAGCTCAACATCTTGTCTACCTTTAAAAGCCTCCCCAACAACGATAAACGGGACTGGGTTGGCTGTGTGTTCGGTATCAACACCGCCAGTTTCTGGATTAATCATTTCCTCAGCATTGCCATGGTCACTAGTAATAATAGTTACCCCATCCACCGAGGAAGTAAGGTTAGTAATTTTTTCCAGACATTTATCTAAAACATCAACCGCTTTTTTTGTTGCTTCGAAAGAACCAGTATGAGCAACCATATCGGCATTGGCAAAGTTGATAATAATGCAATCGTAAATCTGCTGCTCGATAACCGTGCAGACGTGGTCGGTGATTCCAAAAGCTGACATCTCTGGTTTTTTGTCGTAGGTAGCAATTTTTGGTGAAGGGGTATGCACACGGTCTTCCCCTGGATACGGCTCCTCCTTACCACCATTTAGAAAATAAGTCACATGGGCGTATTTTTCCGTTTCGCCAATATGGAGTTGCCGTTTATCATGCAGGGAAAGAACTGCTGCCAAGGGATATTCGATCACAGGCGGTGGAAAAGCCGTCATGACCGGTAAGCCTTTTTCGTATTCGGTCATCGTCACAAAAATTAGGTTTTGCAGGGTAGTCTTCCGAGGGAATTGGCCAAAATCCGGTAGGACAAATGCTTTTGTCAACTGCCGTGATCGATCGGGTCGAAAATTAAAAAAGATTACAGCATCGCTATCTTTAATTGTATAGCTACTACCTTCCTTCTCGGTCAACAACAAAGGTTCGATAAACTCATCGGTCACTCCTTTTTGATAAGACCGGTTAATTGCTTCCAAAGGATCTTGAGTCTTATCACCATTGCCGTTAACAATCAATTCATAAGCTTTTCTAGCTCGCTCCCAACGATTATCCCGATCCATCGCGAAATAGCGACCACAAATACTCGCAAGTTTCCCCACCCCAATTTCGGAAAATTTTGTTGTAATCTCGTGAATTATTTCCAATCCAGAAGTTGGTGAGGAATCGCGACCATCAGTAAAAGCGTGGAGAAAAACATTTTTTATATCTTGCGCTTTGGCAAACCAAAGTAGGGCATAAAGATGCTCAAGATCGGAGTGTACACAACCATGACCTACCAAACCTAAAAGATGAAGGTTGCTTTTGTTTTTCTTCACATGTTCAGCTGCGGCCAAAAGGGCATCATTTTTTATAAACGATCCATCAGAAATCGCCATGTTTATCCTCTCCAATTCTTGATAAACAATCATCCCAGCGCCGATATTTAAGTGTCCCACCTCGCTGTTTCCCGCTTCGCCACTAGGCAGCCCAACGGACTCCCCAGAAGCAAGCAGACTGGTGTGAGGATAGGAAACTGAAATTTTATCCCAAAACGGTGTGTGAGCGCGAGAGATCGCATTACCAGGCGAGTCTGGAGCAACCCCCCAACCATCCAAAATTATTAAAACAACTGGTTTAACCATTTGTCAGTTCCTTTTCAATTGCTAGTAATCTTTTGTATTTTTCCAACCTCTCCTCCTGAATTGGTGAACCAATCTTTACAAAGTCTGCACCGGCCGTCACTGCCAAATCGGAAACAAAGGTATCTTTTGTTTCTCCGGAGCGGTGTGAGACTACCACTTTCAAACCAGCCTCTTTCGCTTTCAAAATAAACTCAATTGTCTCGGTCAAGGTACCAACCTGGTTTGGTTTCACAATCACGCCGCTGGCTACTTTCTGATTAATTGCTTTGCAGAGCCTCCGCGTGTTAGTTGTAGTAAGATCGTCAGCAATTATCAAAGTCGCGGGTGTAAGCCTTTCCATCAGCTGCTGCCAAGCGCTCCAATCTTCTTCACTAAAGGGATCTTCCAAAGAGAATAAATTGTGTTTTTGACAAAGATTAGTCAAAAAATTAATAAAAGCAGTCGAGTCTAGTGTCCCTTTAATATCACTGAAGCTATAAACTCTCCCATCACACAAGGTGTTGGCGGCAAGATCCAACCCAACCACAAGATCCTTCTCTAAACCGGCCTTGTGGACCGCCTCTTTCAAAATAACGATCGCTTCTTCGTTGCTTGACGAAGCAAGGGCAAGACCCCCCTCGTCACCGAAAGGTGCCTCTAATCCTCTTTCCCTAATTACTTCCTTCAAGGCCTCAATAACCCTCTTAATCTTTTTAAAACTTTCGGCAAAAGAGGCCTGGTCCTTTGGTACAACCATAAACTCCTGGAAATCTAGACCACCCTTCGCGTGTTTACCGCCTTCGATAAGATTCGCCATCGGTAAGGGCATTAGGAAATCACTTTTTGCTGGAAGGTTAAATAGTCCCCGCAAGTATTTAAAAAGCGGAGTTTTTTGTGAAACCGCGGCAGCGACCGCTACAGCTAAGGAAACTGACAAGATGGCATTTGCCCCTAGTTTCCGCTTATTTTCCGTCCCGTCCAACTGTCGCATTATCTCATCAATCTTATTTTGGTCGGTTATCTCAACTTCCCTTAAGGCCTTTTGAATTGGCCCTTGGACGTTTTCGATTGCTTTGAGAACACCCCTTCCTCCGTAACGTTGGGGGTCTTTGTCGCGCAGCTCTAATGCTTCGTTTGTACCAACCGAGGCTCCGGAAGGCACGCACGTCTCCCCAACACTGCCGTCATCAAGGAACACGGTGGTTTTTAGGGTAGGGTCACCGCGGGAATCAAGAATTTCTCTACTCTCTATCTTTTCTATTACCGCCATTAGATTTAATCTTAAACCCTCAAACGGCATTTTTACAAGAATTAAACTTTGTTATGTATAGAGTAGTAAGGAGTGTTAACAGGATCGATATCTTTATTAGACTGCTATATCAAATAGTTTATTTGGAGGACTTTAGTTCGCTTTCGATGATATTTTTGAACTGATCGTAACTTTGCACCCCCACATATTTTTTACCGTTTATAAAAAATGTCGGGGTGGAATCAACACCCAACTTTTCCCCATCGGCGAGATCAGCCATTACCTTATTTTTATATTTATCGCTATTTAAATCAGATTCGAATTTATTCATATCCAAATTCAATTCTTTGGCATACTTCTTTAGATCGTCAATCGTTAATTTGCCACCGCTAGAAAATACAAGTTCGAAATACTGCCAAAACTTTCCTTGTTCACCTGCTGCCTCTGCCGCTTCCGCTGCCTTCAAAGCGTATTTGTGCGAAGAAATAATCGGAAAGTGGCGGTAAACAAACAAAATCCTGTCGCCGTATTCAGTGATCACCTTTTTGACAATTGGATGGGCTGCTTGGCAAGCCGGGCACTGAAAATCGGAAAACTCGACAATCGTCACTTTAGCATCTTTAACACCCAAAACATGACTATCATCTTTAACAAGTTCTCCCTTGGAAACCTGCCCGCTTTTTTCGCTACCCGATAGGCTAAAAACGGCTGCACCAACAATAAAGATGCTAACTATCCCAATTAAAATGAAAATCCACTTATCAGCAATAACTCTCATAAGATTTTGAAAATTGATCTAAAATTTTAACAGAACGAGAATCAGCAATCAAGCCACCTTACTAAGAAAGCAAAAAATTCACGAAAGGACTCTAGACAGCAAGCTGCCAATCTGCTAATATATTTCGTTCATGTCAAAGCACACATGCACCGCCCTGGTAATTTCTTGTACTGATTTTCGTTTTGTTACCATGATAAGAGATCTCTTGGTGGGTAGCGGCTTGAAGGATAATTACGATCTGATCGCCACACCTGGCGCTTCTTTAGGACTCGAAAAAATAGCAGATAGTATCTCAACCTCTATTCGGCTACACGAACCAGAAAATATTTACATCTTTGACCACGAAGATTGTGGTGCTTATGGCGAAGACAACCCTCGGGAGGCACACATGAGAAATTTGAAGAAGGCTAAAGAACTGCTCATTCAAAACTACCACAACAAAAAAGTTCTAACCTATATTTCCGGTTTTGACAAAATCGAGGAGATTCTTTAAATGGAAGTCACGCTTTACGCGGAAAAATTGTTTTCGATTGGTACCCTGCCAGTAACAAACACGCTAATCACTACCCTAATCACAACTTTAATATTGGCAACGTTTGCCATTGTTGTATCCAAAAATGTTTCGTTAATTCCCGGGAAACTTCAATCTTTGTCCGAAATTGTAATCGAGACTATCTTCTCTACTATCGAAAACCTCTCCGACAAAAAAAGGGCGCTGAGATTTTTCCCAATTGTTGCTACTTTTTTTCTCTTTATCTTCACTGCCAATTACCTTGGTTTGTTACCTGGTTTTAATACAATTGGTATGTTTGAGCACCATGAGGGAGAAAATATTTTTGTTCCGATCTTTCGTTCAGTAAATAGTGATCTTAATGTTACTCTGGCATTGGCTTTAATTTCTGTCGGGGTAACCCATTTTTATTCAATTACCTCATTGGGAATAATTGATTATTTGAAACGCTATTTTAGTTTAAACCCAATTAATCTATTCGTCGGTTTTTTGGAGATAATCGCTGAGATTACTAAGATTCTCTCTCTTTCTTTCCGGCTTTTTGGTAATGTCTTTGCCGGCGAGACTCTGTTGGTAACGATGTCGGCTCTATTTGCTTTTGTCTTACCGCTACCTTTCATGTTTCTAGAAATGATCGTTGGCTTTGTCCAGGCAGCAATTTTTATGATGCTGACACTTGTATTTATGGTAATTTTAACTGAAAAACATGCTACAAACTGAAAAATTCAAACTTTTTGAAAGGAGGTGCGGAAAATGGAGTTTTCGATAACTGGTGGACTTATTATTGCTTTAGGTGGTGTCGGGCCGGCTGTCGGTATTGGCTTAATTGGTATGAAAGCGATGGAAGCAATCGGCCGCAATCCTGAAGCCCAAAGTAAAGTCATGCCGGCAATGCTTTTGGCTATGGCTTTTGCCGAAGCAATCGCGATTTATGCCCTAGTTTTGGCGTTCAGAGGTTAGGTTGTATGGAAATTTTAAAAGATTTTGGAGTACAACCAATTCTGTTGTTAGCTCAGATCGTAAATTTTGCGATCTTACTCTATTTGCTTAAGCGTTTTTTGTACAAACCGATCCTTAAAGTTTTGGAAGAACGGCGCCAAAAGGTTGAAACTTCAATGAAACAAGCTGAAGAAATGCAAAAAAGGTTTGAGGAAACCACGAAAAAACAAGAAGAGATCTTGGGTGCGGCAAGGTCTGACGCCTCAAAAGTGATCGAAGACGCCAAAGAAGAAGCAAAAGCCCTTGCTGAAACAATCCAAAAAGAATCTAAAGAAGCGACCGAAGCAACAATAAAAAGAGCCCAAGGCACACTTGAATTGGAAAAGCAAAAAATGATCGCCGAGGCCCGCTCCCAAATCGTTGAGATCGTCACCACCGCCACTGAAAAGGTAGTTGCGAAGACCCTTAAAGGCTCCGAAAAGGAAAGATTGATCGAAGAATCAATTAAGGAAATCCAAGGATGAAAAGCAAAAAAGAGATGACAAAAATTGCCAAAAAGCTTTTTCAAGCTAGTTTCACCAAAGATAATCTCGACCAAACAAAGGTAAGAGAAAATATTCACTCGGCGCGGAAAATTTATAAAACCCTCGCGATAGGGATCTTAAAATCCTATCTTGGTTTACTAAAACGACACCTAGCCAGTGAAACTTTGTTAATTGAAACGGCTGACAAGCTGAAACCCCGTTACATCGATGCGGTTAAAATTTATTTTGAAAAAAAAGTTGGCAAGGACCTACAGGCCACTTTTAAGCAGAATCCAGCTACTTTGGGCGGCTTAAAAATTACTTTAGCTGACAATCAGTGGGATTTTTCGGTAAAAGGAAAAATTATCCAATTGAAGGAGGCTCTTCTAAATGGCTGACATCATTAGCGAACTAAAAAGAGAAATTGAGGGATTAAAAATCTCTCCAGCTGCAAAAAACATTGGCACGGTCGTTGAAGTTGGCGATGGAATCGCTAGAATCGAAGGACTTTCCGATGTTGCTTATAACGAACTAGTAGAACTGCCTCATGGCCTCTCTGGCCTTGCTTTAAATCTCGAGGAAACTAATGTCGGAATTGTTGTTTTTGGCGAATACAAACTGCTAAAAGAGGGAGATCAAGCAAAAACAACCGGAAAAATACTCTCTGTACCGGTTGGCGAATCCTTAATCGGGCGGGTTGTAAATGCCTTAGGTAATCCAATCGATGGAAAAGGACCAATCAAGTCTTCCAAGTACTACCCGATTGAAAAAATCGCACCACGAGTAATAACTAGGGAACCAGTCACCACTCCTTTGCAAACGGGGCTTAAAGCCATTGATTCCATGATTCCAATCGGTCGTGGGCAACGCGAGTTAATCATTGGCGATCGCGGCTTAGGCAAAACAGCGATCACTGTGGACACAATCATTAATCAAAAAGATTCTGGCGTAATCTGCGTTTATGTCGCCATCGGTCAAAAAACAGCTAAAATCGCTCAGGTAGTCGACACTCTAGAAAAACACGGCGCGATGGGACACACAATTGTCGTGCTTGCTTCGGCTGACGACTCGGCTGCGATGAATTACATTGCTCCTTATTCAGGCTGTGCAATTGGTGAGTACTTTATGGATCAAGGAAAGGATGCACTTGTCGTCTATGACGATCTCTCCAAACATGCCTGGTCTTATCGCCAAATTTCAATTATTTTGAGAAGACCTTCTGGTCGCGAAGCCTACCCCGGTGACATCTTCTATCTTCACAGCCGTTTGCTTGAACGTGCTGCAAAGTTGAACAAAGACTATGGCGGCGGATCGCTTACTGCTTTACCAATTATCGAAACCCAAGCCGGTGATGTTTCTGCCTATATTCCAACCAATGTGATTTCGATTACCGATGGCCAAATTTATCTGGAAGGCGATCTTTTCTTCGCTGGAGTAAGACCCGCCGTAAATGTCGGTTTATCGGTCTCACGGGTTGGCGGCAAAGCCCAGATTAAAGCGATGAAGAGTGTGGCCGGCTCATTGAGACTTGATCTTGCCCAATACCGTGAGCTTGCTTCCTTTGCCCAGTTTGGCTCCGATTTGGATGAAGCAACACGAAACCAACTAGAGAGGGGTAAAAGAATCGTCGAAGTTCTGAAACAGCCTCAATACGTTCCAATGCCAGTTGAGCAGCAAGCAGTAATTATTTGGACTGTAACCAATGGTCATCTTGATGATATTCCGGTTGAAAAGATTAAAGGATTTGAAGAAAAATTCCTTGACTTTATGAAAACAAGAAAAGAAAAAATTCTCGAAACAATTGCTAAAGAAAAAACCATTGACGATAAAACAATAAGAGAGCTGGCGAAAGCAACAGAGGAATTTAAGAAAGGGTTCAAGGTTAAATAAAATGATATGTGATCTTCACTATATCGTAATGTATCGTATTTTTAATACGTTTACTGTTTTTTGGCTGGTAGTTTTCGCTGGTATTATTCTTTCATTAATAGGAATATTTTTAACGAAACAAAGGAAACAAGCCTTAATAGTATTAGGAATATCAATAGGGTTAATCTTCATAAGAGTTGCATTTGAGATCCTTGCGATCCAGTTCGGCTGCATAATAATAGATTAGGTTTAACCTAAACAGATGGCATCTTTAAGGGAAATTAAAAGACGAATAAAATCGATTCAAAATACATCCAAAATTACCCATGCCATGGAGCTGGTGGCCGCAGCAAAGATGAAACGGGCTCAAAACCAAGCAGTAGCTGGTAAACCGTACTCGGAATTAGTTAACAATGTTATCCGCTCCATCGCGAACAGAATCGATCCCGAAGCCCACCCATTGTTAGCAAGAAGTGAAGGACCAAACACGGCAGTTATATTTTTTTCCACCGATCGAGGTCTGGCTGGATCGATTAATGCAAATTTATTTCGTGAAATTGGCAGTTTTAAAAGCAGCTTAAAATTTATCACGCTTGGCAAAAAAGCGCGCAACTTTATCGTTAAGTCCGGTAGAGAATTAGTCGCCGATTTTCCCCTACCAGAAAGGGCAGAAACTGCTTTTGTTCGACCAGTAGCAAAATTAGTGACCGAGTGTTTTTTAAATGGTGCATTTAACAAAGTCTATGTTCTCTACACAGAATTTGAATCGACACTGAAACAGACTGCCACTATCAAACAACTACTACCAATCATCGACGAGAGTGTTTTGAAGGAGTTATCTCAAGAAGCGGAAAGGTTGGAGACTCGTGAACCGTTGTTTGAACCAGATCCTGACACG
>Ga0154397_129_pt1 | contig 16076 bp, 18 predicted proteins | sample RifGroB1_FD_115901 | JGI IMG/M metagenome (GOLD analysis project Ga0154397, IMG submission 115901) | Candidatus Woykebacteria bacterium GWB1_45_5
ACTGCGAAATGCAAGTTTAAATTAGACAAATTCGGGAAGAAATTCAGGTAAATTGGCTGGGGTGATTGTGACCTGTTTTATTTCCCCCTCGACATATTTTTTCGCTACTTTACGTAAAATGCCATTGATTGTTCGCTGCAAAGATCGGATATCAATTTCGTAACCGAATGGTTTGATGATATGCGGCCAGGCGTCGTCGGAGAACTTAACAAGATTTGATTTCAAACCAACGTTTAAAAACTCTTTTGGTAACAAATAATCACGGGCAATATGGATCTTATCTTCATCGGTGTAGCGGGGCATGAGAATTATTTCTAATCGATCCATCACCGCAGCAGTGATGTTGCCAATTTTATTGGCCGAACAGACAAAAAAAACCTCGGAGAGATCAATGGGGTGATCGACGTAATAGTCAGCGAAGGCGTTGTTTTGTTCCGGATCAAGCAGCTCAAGAAGCACACCCATGACATCACTTTCCGCGCCTTGGGCGACAGAATCGATTTCGTCAAGCAGTATAACCGGGTTTTTTGCACCGACGCGTCTTAAGGCTTTAACGATCATTCCCGGTTCTGCTTCTGGGTAGGCATGGGGTTGGCCGCGTAGAGTCAAGGGGGAGTTCATACCACCCATTGGAATACGGATAAACGCTCTTCCTAAACTTTCCGCAATTGAAGCAGCAAGAGAAGTCTTACCAGTACCAGGAAGGCCAACGAAGCAAAGGATTGGTGAACGAGAAAGCTTGACTACACTTGTCTTTTCTCTTTCCGACTGTAATTTCAGCACGGCTAAATATTCCAGAATCCGCTCCTTAATTTGCTCTAAGCCGTAGTGGTTTCTGTCCAGAATTTCTTTAGCCTTTTCTAAGTTTAAATTGTCTTCACTTCTCTTATCCCAGGGAAGAGAAAGAATCCATTCTACGTAGCGGGCAGTTTGTTCAAATTCAGCTTGGTAGAAGGCATGCCTCATAGCCCGATTGAGCCGTTTCAAGATTTCTTTTACTTCCTCTTTCAAATCGGCCGGAGCGCTGGAGTTTGCAACTTTGGAAAGGATTTCTTCGACTTCCGCAAGTAAGCTTTCGTCGGCAGTGGTGTAGCGGCTGCTGGTATCGCTTGAAGCTGGCTTAGATTCCTTAAAGGAATGGGCAGATTTTTTCATTTTAGTAATTTAAGTTTAACGTCTTTGAGGTTTCTCGTCAAACCGGGCCTGACTTAGGCTAAACTTAGTCGAGTTTTTTAGCGGTTGAAATAAACGTTGAATTTGTTTAATGTTCAAATCTTCTGGTCAAGGTTGCAGTAAGCAAAATTTTGTGGTGCTGTTTTCTCTAGTTGGGGAATAAGATATAATAATGAAGCATTATGAACAAATATTCACCTTGTCATGTAGCGATAATTATGGATGGAAACCGCCGCTGGGCGGCGGACAGGGGATTGTCAACCAATAAAGGACATCAAGCCGGCGCAGATACCCTGGAGGCTGTTGTTAAAACAGCAATTAAATTCGGGATTAAATATTTAACTGTCTATGCCCTTTCAGCGGAAAATCTGCGAGGGCGAAGTAGGCTTGAGATTTCATTTTTATTTTCGCTCCTCGAAAAAGGCGTGAAGGAAAGACTATCTACCTTGGAAGAAAACGGCGTACAGGTAAGATATATCGGTGATCTTACTGCCCTTCCAGTTAATGTCCAGAATGCTTTGACACAAGCCGAGCAGAAACTTTCCAAAAATAAGCGCCTTACTTTAATAATTGCGCTGAACTATGGTGGGAGAAAAGAGATTGTCCAGGCGGTTAGAAATATTAAAAAGAAAATAAATAAAATCTCCGAGGGAGACATCGCCAATAATCTCTATACTGTAGGTATACCCGATCCCGATTTAATTATCCGCACCGGCGGGCAGATGCGGCTTTCCAATTTTTTGCTTTGGCAATCTTCCTACTCTGAACTCTACTTTACTGATACGTTGTGGCCGGATTTTTCCGAAAAAGAATTTATGCTTGCTTTAGAAAGCTACAGCCAAAGGGTAAGGAATTTTGGGCGTTGATTATTAGAAATGGAAGGTTATCACCGTAGAATGAAATAGACAATAATACCGGCAATAATCGCTAGGATTAAGATCACAAAAATAATGATTGGGAAGGCCCCGTGCTTTTCTCCCGCAGAAGTATAAACCTTCGGTTGAGTGTTGACCTGCCTCTCCGATGGTACCTGCCATGGTGGGGGTGGTTCAGGGGTAGGTGGGTTTGGTGAAAGGTTAGGTGTCTTGTTTCCAGCATTATCTTGTGCTTCTCTTACCTTTGGATCGGTACGAAGCCAAGGTGGGCCCATCTCCTCGCCTTTTGAAGATGGTGTAGGCATACTTGGTATTCCCGGTGGCTCAGGGCTTGGTGTTGGTGAAGATGCTGTCGGTGTTGGAACGGCTTGGCTGGGTGTAGCTTCGTTAGGTTCTAGTGTTGGTGCGATTGGAGTGGGTGCTGGATCCTTTGCGGGAGGGGTATCGGTAGTTGGTGCGGGATCTGCTGGCGGTGGGTCAGTAGTAGCTGGCGAAGGTGCTGGTGTTGATGGTTCGGGTTCTGATGTCGCCGGTTGGGTTGGCGAAGAGCCTGGTTCAGAAAGTGGATTTGAATTGGTGCTAGGGCTTTGATTAATACTGGTTGGGTTCGGCAAACCACCCTCATTAGTTAGCGCTGGTGACTGACCAGCACCGGTGGGGGCATCACTTTTGGTGGAATCAGTTGGCGGTTCGGCCATTAAATTTTGCCCTCAAAGAATAGTTCGGGCAGCCTCCTTATCTTTAAAGGTACCTTATTTTGGCGGTAGTTGTCAAGCATCTTCAGAAAACAGATAGCAGGTAACAGACAGCAGAAAGCAAAGAGCAAAGAGTAGAGATTAGAAGGCAGGAAGATAATGGGATTTTGACTTAAGTGGGGTAAAATAATATAATTTCACTACTTTCGGTTGTTTAATACTCAAAAAATTTGGTGCTACTATCTAGAGGTTTAGGACACATGGTCCCCTGCCCGACATGCCGCCATCGTCTAGTGGTCTAGGACACGGCGTTCTCAGCGCCGAGATCGGGGGTTCGAATCCCCCTGGCGGTACCAAAGTCTTTGGCAGGCGGGTCACTCACGAAACCGGGGTTCAAATCCCCGTAGCGTCACCATATTTTTAGCAATTTTTAGCTTCAGATTTTGTCAAAAAAAGCCTTCAGGCACTGTTGAGTCGAACTTCGAACCTAAGGTAAAGTTCACAATCTTTAGTAAAATTTCTTAAACCCAAGTTTCATAAACAGCCAGTTTTCAGTAGGTTTTGTTGGTATATCTGTTAAATCCTCACAAGTTCATATAACAGAAATAAAACGTAGATGGATAGTAAAACAAAGCCCTCTTTTCTAGAAAGGAGGTTTTTTGATTGAGAGAAAATATAGAAAAGACCCAAGCCCAAAATTACAAAAAGAAATGGTATAAGAAATCTATTTCCAGTCAGAACTTCTCCATTGTGTATCAGACTAAATACTCCAAGCAAAAGAATATTAGCAGAAGCAGAGCCTATATAGTCCCCAAAAGCAACCTGTTTTTTACCCGAAAAAACTGACTTTATTGCAATAGACAGTTCAGGAACATTTGTTCCAATCGAAAGCAGGGTAAGACTAATTAAAAATTGTGAGATACTGAAAACTTCGGAGAAATAAACAGTCTTTTCTACTATGAAATGGCTGGAAATAAAGACTATCACCACTCCAATCAAAAGTTTGGAAATCTCTTTGAATATCCCAATATGTTGGAATCCTTCAACAACCTCTTCTATTTTTTCAATAAACCCCCTTTTGCTTTCGACAAGATACAAAGTAACAAGATAAAAAAACATAAGGAGTATTGCCTCTGGGTTAGTAATCTTTTTGTCTATTACAATCAAGAAAGGCGCTGCTATTACAGCTAAGGTTATTAGTAGATTCTTACCTTGAAGGTGGTCAGTTAAATGAATACCTTTTCCAAGCACAGCCAACAAAGGTATCACGAGAAGAAACATAACTACTATCCCACCTAAAAGATTACCCACGAAAATTTCCGGTCTATCTTCGGCTAGAGAGTTTATACCGACTGCTATTTCAGGAATTGAAGTTAAAAAACCAAGAACAAGGAAGGAAAAAGCGAATGAAGACAATTTCAGCCTGTGAGAAAACTTATCAACTGCTGAAACTATTAGACCAGCTCCAAACCAGACAAAAATAAAAGAGAAGATGTAGATAAAAAGACTGGAAAGAAACATCTTAAATTATTCTAGCAGAAATTTATTTATTAGGAAATAAAAACTGAAACCAAAAAGGCTGGTCCCGAGTCGTAGGGAATGTTAGAATTTTTTATGCCTTTTCTAGCTAAATGCTAATAGCCAGAAGCCTTCCATCTTACAACCAGCAAGCCACACAGTAGTACTATTGGCAATCCCACGTCGATCAGATTGCCTAAATCGCCTAAAAGAATATCTGTTGCCACGCTAGCAATAATCATCAATGGTATGGCTACGACCAAGTACCTTTCCATGAGATGCTGACGTCTATCGTAACTTAATTCCCACTTTCCGCTACCCGATAGCCTTTCAACTACTCTTTCAAGTTTATCGGTTGATTCGTTCAGAGATTGAAGTACTTTAGCTTCTTTCCTGCTTGGTCTTCTGAATTTATGATTTTCCATGAGGGAAAGGGAGGCCTTGATAACTGTCAGAGGGGTACGTAGTTCGTGGCTAATTTTAAGAATCATACTTTTTCTTTTTCTGTCTAATTCTCTGCGGGACCAGAATACCCAAGATGTCGCCAGTAGGGTCACAATTAAATCAGCGAGGATAACTTCATTCAATTCATTAAGCCAACCTGGCAACGTTATCATTAAAGACATCCTACCATAATGATAATCGGATTATAAATCCAAAAGAAAAACGGCCCGTTAGCGAGCCGTTTTTCCTAGTTGGAACTTTCAACTATTATGATTAGGCACTCTGCGTCCACATCGGTAGTTTCTCTTTCTCAGCCAATCTAGACCTAATCAGACCTCTCATCTCCGCGATCATCCGTTCCTTGTAACCTTTGAGGTATTTGTACAGGAACAGCCTGATAACCAAACCCACCAAAATTAGGGACAGGCTAACTGTTGGAAGAGTCCTTCCTATGCTGCCTGCAATACCTGTATCAGGTAAGGTTTCTGCCAGTACTTTACCATTGTCATCGTTGTTCGTATCAGTAACTGCTAAGACTTTTCCGTCGTCGTTGTCATTGTTGTCCTGCTGATCTTGATCTTCGTTAGTCTCCGTACAATTTCCCTCCTCGTCTACTTGGTAGCCTTCAGGGACCTCGGCCTGGTTACCTTCTAGGTTGGGGCAAATGTCGGTCTCTTCAACTTGTTCTTGAATGCAGGCACCTGGATTCTCAGGGTCAGAAACGTAGCCTTCGGGGAATTCCTCTTGTACACCATCTAAGTTGCTACAAATATCAGTTCCTTCTTGTTCTTCCTCGATTGGTGTGCAGTTTCCTTCTTCGTCAACTTGATACCCCTCGGGAACGTCAGCCTGATCTCCATCAATGTTGGGACAGATGTCAGTCGGTGGTTCAGTGGTGTCGGGTACACAAGCACCGCTTTCGTCTAAGTGGTAACCCTCAGGGACAGACTCCTGCACCTCATTGATGTTAGGACACATGTCTTGAGGTTCCTCAGAGATTGGAGTACAAGTACCATCTTCGTTTTGCTGGTAACCTTCAGGAGCTGTTTCTTGGACCCCATCTAGATTGCTGCAGACATCAGTAGGTTCTGGGTCGTCAGCCGAAGTGATTACTGGAAAAAGAACAACTGAAGACAAGAGAAGTGCGGCTACGACAAAGATTGCACTTATTTTGTGTGTTTTGACCAAACTAAATTCACCTCCCTTCGGTGTAGGCAGCTCACAAGCCTAAAAGGAAGTTCGCTTCGTCGTTGTTAAATAGAACTGAAGTTAATTGGGGCGGTAGGTCCTAAGATGGAGAAGAACTTTCCGCCTGCCCTCTTTACAAAATCTACAAACCAGGGCGAAAAAAGTATTCGCCCTTGCCCTTCACTATACTAGACGAAACAACGTAAATAATGTTGCAGACAAATCTTACTACTCGTTTTCTTCAGGTTCGGAAAGGGTCTCCAAGCTTTCCGTCGCTTTAGCCTGCAAATCTTCGAGCGATTCTTGTACCTCTTGTAGATCGTCTCTTGAGTCTTCTGGTAAGGACTGTTCGAGGTCCGAAAGTTCTTTCTGATTTTCATCTACACTTGAAACCAATTCTTCTAAAGATTCTTTAATCTGCTGGCTATTATTACCATCTTCCTGCGAGGCTTCTAGTTGGCTAGATACTTCTGGCAAATCTTGGTTAAGTGTTGAGATTGAGTTTACTATCTCTCCCATAGCTTGGTTTATCTGTTGATACCTTTCTTGATCAACCAGCTTCTTTAGCTCATCGATTCGTCTTTCTGTAAATTCCTGATGTAAGGATATTTTGTCTTCAGAGCTAGCGAAGGTGACCCTTAAATTCTCAACGCCTCGCTTCGTGGGGTATAAGAAATCTCCAGGCACACTATTTTCGGCTAAAGTGACTGTTCCAGCAGTAAGAAAAACAATTGTCAAAAGGGTCGCAAATGACGCGCGCCACCAGAGCCCAAATTTGGGAGAGGAGGTTTCTTGGCTGTATTTACTGACTAATGTTGCCCGTAAGTTGGCACGCCAAGTCGGGTCTGGTTTAAACCTCTGTAGTAGTTTTTCTTCTAAATCGTCCATATTTTACTTTCGCAGGAGACACCCTTCAAAGGTGTCATCTCCTAGAACTCATAATTTTGCTTAATTTCTTTAAAGCTCTGTGCTTTGTGCTCCTCAAGGCAACCACGCTTTTGCCAGTCGTTTTAGCAATTTCATCAAAACTATACCCTTCCATAGAGTGTGAAATTATTAACTCTCGCGCATCTTTGCTTAATCCATTTAAAGCCTCAACGAAACTGGCAAAGAGCTCTCTATATTCTAATTCCTGAGTATTATCAACTGTTATTAACTCGGATTCGGGTACAGATTCTATCGAAATATGTTTTCTTTTCGAACGATAATGATCTATTATTAGGTTTCTGGCGATAGCAAAAAGCCAAGAACTAAAAGACCCCTTCTCCCTAAAACTCCTGATGTTCTCAATAACCTTAAGAAAAACGTTTTGGGTTAAATCTTCAGCTAACTCCCTATCTCCCGTCTTAAAATATACCAGCCGAAAAACTGACTCCACAAAATGATCATAAATCTCTCCAAATGCTTGTATATCTCCCTTTTTGGCTAAGGCTGCCAGTTTATCAACGGGGTGATCCTTTTTCTTTCGGGTAAAAAACATTAACTTATTTTACCCTAGACCACCATAGCAGTAAAATATACTTTTACCACTACAATGCAAGACGTTTTTAAAATAAACTTGTTGCGTGCTACTAACCAGTAGAACTTAGTCAGGGATTAACTGCAAGGGGATAAGCCTTAAAAACTGTACTCCAGTCTTTGAAAATCTCCACCAATTGATCTATAATTTCGTCTGTAAGCATAGAACTAAGGTTCACCATATTTTTAGAAATTATTAGCTTCAGCTTTTATTGAAAAAAGCCTCAAAGCACTATTGATTCGAACTTTGAACCTAAAAGTTTTTTTCGATCTGATCACTTCCTCAAAAAGCCATCAGTTAATTGGTGCCATTGAACCAGCAACCTTCAAATATTCCTGCATAGGGATGCGTGTGCTGGGAGCAAAATTAAAGAAAATAATTGTATTTTCAATTTCCATATACCATAAGATCGACTCTCTAGTATTTAAATCCTCATTATCTAATCTAAGTTCGCTGTAGGCTAGACCACCAAACCTAGACTCCGCTAAATTAGCACTTTTGCCTAGTAACGTTGTTTGGTAAGCAGGCTGGCCGCTGATTGTAATTTTAGTTCCAGACAATGATTTATCTCTCAAATATTTAATGTCCTCAAAACCCTTCCTAAAAGTAAAATCATAGTTTTTTGGTATTTGGATTATCCTGATGTATCCTGATGTAGGACTACTCAAATAGACAATCTGGTTCTCACATTTTTTCACACTAGCATAAGCCTTACTAAAACCCGTAACCGGGTTTTTCAAAGAGGGATCACGCAGTTTGTAATTTGGTAAAAAGACCTTAAAACAGAAATCTTTAGCTTTAGTTTTCAGAGTCTCTGGACCCAAACCTCTTAAATCAAGGTAAACCCCTTCTTTTGTTTTTTGACCATTAAAGGAGGTGAGTGGTCCCGGTGCTTTTGAAATGTTGTATCCCAAGGCCGTGCTAAAAAAAGTAAATAAAAGAAGTAATGAAATCGGTACACTAACAAGAGGTAGGTAGTTTCTTCTAGAGATAGCAAACGCTACTGAGACAGGTGTAGCAGCTACTACTAAGAATAAAGCTAGATAATACCAAAAAAGATTTGTCTGGTCTGTAGCAAAAGAAAGCCTTAACGGAGTTAAAAATATCAATCCGAAAAGAAGTGCTAAAATTATAAATTGTAGCATAAAAAACATATCTTATAATCCGGATGGTTTTTCTCGCGAAGAAACTACTATAGATGCTCTCTGCGGCTCTTCTGTAATTTCCTTGCCTACACTAAAGTTGCTTTGTCCTGTAATATCTTGAATTTTACCTACTCTCAGATAAAAGTCTCGACCAGAAAAAATTCGTTTAAAGGTTTTGAACCAAACAAGATTCCCTTCGCTTTCCTCTTTTACTAGCTTCCATCCTCGCCCCGTCAGTTCTTCTTGATAAAAATCCAAAATGGACTTTGCTGTGTCGCTGGTGTCAAAATATATAGATTGTCGCCAAATGATTGTCATATCGTTTGTTTCGTAGCCACTACTAAAGCGCCAGTTTGCAGCGTTTGGATAACGAGGTATTGTATTTGCTACCAGCCGGTCACTAACGTTTGTGTACCCAAAGAGAAAATAAAAAAGGAAGGCTATGCCAAGCGAAAAAAATGTCGTTAGGACAATTGAAGCTATTGTAGCAGTTCTTCGATCTGGGGTGGACCGGTTTGGAAGTGATGCAGGAGCTATTTCCATCTATGAAAAATTATACTTAAACTGATAAGGAAAAGCAAAAAACCAAATGGCTGACAAGGTCTGATTTGTTTCTAAGTTGACGCCAGGCTAATTGGATAAGCCTTGAAAACAATACTCCACTCTTTGAAAACTTCCACTAATTGATCTATAATCTCGTCCGTCAGCATTAAATGAAGGCTCACCAGCTTTCTGCGGGTAGAGCAAGCTTACTTATTGACAAACTGGTGTTTATTTGGTAGTATAAAGTGACTTTAGTACTTAGCCCTCCTCGGGTTTGAGTATTGAGAGTTGTAAAGCTGCGAACGCCAATGAAGTCCCCGAGCGGTCGGGGTTTTTTTGTCCCAAAAGAGAACCTGCCACAAAGAAGTGATATGGAAAAAGTTTATTTGACCCACGAGGGTCTAGAAAAATTAAAGAAAGAGTACGAACACCTCACCAAGGTGAGGAGAAAAGAAGTTACCGCCCGTATTGCCAAGGCCAGAGAATACGGCGACATCAACGAAAACTCCGAATACGACACCGCAAGGGAAGAGCAATCTTTCATCGAGGGAAGGGTATTAGAAATTGAGGAAATCCTTCGTAATGCCCAGGTGATTGAACAAAAAGGCAAGGGAGAGGTTGTTGCGGTTGGTTCAAGAGTTAAAGTAGAAGTGGATGGTGAGGAGGATGAGTTTGTGATTGTTTCTTCGGTGGAGGCTGATCCGATGCAAGGGAAAATTTCCAATGAATCTCCGGTAGGCAAAGCCCTAATTGGTGCTCGGGCGGGTGATGTCGTAACGGTTTCCTCAACGATCAAATCTACCTACAGAGTGCTCGAAATTAATTAAAAGCCTTTTTCTTCTAAAAATTTGTGCCAAACCATACCCGTTTTAAACTCCTCAAATTATAACCCAGACTAGCAGATCCCCCTTTCAATTGATATAATGCAAATTCGTATGGAAGAGTTTATCCGTTTTTTTATTGAAGTCGGCAAGCTGAAATCGACTAAAAGGCCTGGTTGGGTATTACGTGGTATTAAAAATCCGGAAACAGTTGCCGATCACGCTTTTCGGGTTTTGATTCTCGCTTGGGTTTTTGGTAAGGAGACTAACCTTAATCATAGAAGGCTTTTGAAGCTTGCTTTGGTTCATAGCCTCTCGGCAGTCTATATCAATTACATAAGTCCTTACGATAAACTTCTTGAGACCAAAAGTAAGAAAGAACTTTTAAAAAAATACCCGGCTTTGGTGCTACGGGCGCCGATAGGCGATAAGTGGAAGATCGCTCGACAAAGGTTTGAGGAGGAACAACGGGCCATCCGAAAGCTTACCCAAGATCTTCCTGAACCGGTCAGACACGAAATTGACTACCTTTGGCTAGATTTCCAACAAAGAACCTCGAAAGAAGCAAAATTCCTCAAAGCCCTAGACCGATTAGAAAATTTAATTCAAGCCTTGGAGTATAAAGATCAGATCAAAGATGACTTACTAGCGCCTTTTTTGTCACAAATTGGGCAAATAACCGATAACAAAAGAATATTAGGTTTTGCGCAAGCACTCTGTCAGTATTTCACTAAGGGGGAAAAGTCAGTCAAAAGCCGCAAAGATAGGAATTTGATTAAATTTATTCTTGAAGTTGGAAAGTTAAAAACCGTCTGGCGCAAGGGCTGGCTAATTCGCGGGGTTAAAAACCCAGAGTCAATAGCTTCTCATAGCTTTCGGACGGCGTTTATGTCCTGGATGCTTTTGGGTCGCCGGAGGGTAAATTTTGAGGCGATAATTGTTATGTCCATGGTGCACGACCTCTCTACCGCTGTAATCGGAGATTTTACCCCTTACGATAAGGTGCTTGAAGCCAGTAGAGACAAAAAGAGGTTGTTTGAAACCCTACCATGGCTTGGCTCTCGGCGAGGTAAGTCCGTGTTGACTATGGAAAGACTTCAGATAGAGGCGAAGGGATTAGATAAGACGATTTCTTTTTTGCCTCAACAACTCCGTCAAAAATTAAAGTATCTTTGGCTCGAATATAAAACAGGCACTAGCAGGGAAGCTAGACTCACTAGGCAAATAGATAGAGTTGAGGATCTTATTCAAGCAATGGAGTATTATGAGGGGGACAAATCAATTCCGGTTAAAGCTTTTTGGCTTGAGCTAAAAGAACTAGTAGATGATTCTCTGCTTGCTGAGTTTGTTGATCAGTTAGATTATTATTTCCTTCAACAGAGCGGGAAGTGATTACCTAACTGCTTGACAAAAAAGTAGTGGGAAGCTAGAATATCCTGCACCAACGACGAGCCTCCAAATACTCCAAATGAAAGGGGGGAGAGCAAATGAGGCTGCTCACTCACTTGAGTAGGCTTGCAAGTCTCGTGTTCCTCGTTTGGCTCCTCACCTTCGCGAATGTTCCCCGCACCGCGGTGGGAGGAGTTTCAAGGAACACAGGTAACAAGCCGTTGGCTGATCGGATCACCCGTCTGCCAAAGAAGTGGCGGAGGGAGGGGCGGCAGAAAAGGATAACCAAGTTTATCCAAGACCACTGCGAAGCCGCCTGGTCGAAGATAATTAAGGAGGGGTTCGCCCGGCTAGGTTCTTCGTCGCCCCAGACGGTTCAAGAGCATCGTTTGAGTGTGAAGCAGAGGTTTCTGGAGGAAGCCGAGATTGAAAGACTTACCCCGGAGGAGGTGATGGAAGGCCTCTGCCAGATCGATGTTCACGAAATCGATGAGGTAGTTACTGGTGACCGGGCGCGCCTGAAGCTTCCCCATCGGCGAGACCAAAGACAGGCCTACGTGGAAGGTTGGTGGCCAGAGGCTGATTGGCTCCCCACCAGTCCCGGTGGTGTAAGCCCACGCTGGAAGAGAGAGTGGCAAGAGGGTAAAGCAGCGGCATATGAGTTTGTCCGTCAAAGAGCTGGTAAGCACCTTGCGGACATAATAATTGAGGTCTACGACGACTTCCATGGCGGGAGGAGTAAGGTCTCACGCCTAGCACGTGATTGCCACTATGCCGAAACAGTGTCGGAGGGCATTCGCGAGCGTGTGCCTGTTCCCCACTTTGCTCTTGAGGCATTGTCTGCCGTCGCTACTCCACGGATCCGCGAACGTGTGATGCGGGAGTACAAGGAAGCCGTGGAGAGAAAGGAGCAAAAACCGATCTTCTAGAACAGGCCTCCGCCCTTACCTTTAGGTGGAGGCCTTCTCTTTTCTTGCCTTAAAAAAGCTTTTCAGGGTATACTAAAGTTATATGTTTTGGGCGGATAAAGTTGCGCAAGAACTGGCTAAAACGAAAAAACCACAACTAGTTGACGATGCGAAAACACCTTCAGGCCGAATTCACGTTGGGGCTTTGCGTGGGTTAATTATCCACGAGTTAGTTTATAAAGCTTTGAAAGAAGCTGGGGTAAAGGCGCGTTACACCTTTATTTTCGACGATCTTGATCCTATGGACTCCCTCCCCGTTTACTTATCAAAAGAAAAATTTGAAAAGTACATGGGTGTCCCCCTCAAAAACATCCCCGCTCCGATAGAAGCTGAAAAAGTTGTGCGTCAAGGTCGGACCTTCGAAGCTAAATCTTATGCCGAGTATTACGCTAGCGAGTTTATCAATGTATTTAATAAACTAGGAGCGGTACCAGAGGTTTTGTGGAGTTCGAAACTTTACAAAGAAGGAAAACTTGATAAACAAATCAAGACCGCTCTAGACTCGGCCGAAAAAACTCAAGAAATTTATGAGAAAATTTCTGGGTCGAAGCGGCCGCGTGATTATGTGCCCTTTCAACCAATTTGTGAAAAATGCGGCAAGATTGGTACGACCCAAAGTACAAGGTGGGACGGCGAGTATGTTTATTATGATTGTTTAGAAAGAAAAGTAGAATGGGCAACTGGTTGTAGTTACAGTGGGAAGGTGAGACCTTTTGGCGGAACTGGCAAGATGCCTTTTCGAGTGGAATGGCCGGCGAAATGGGCAGCTCTTGGTGTCAGCGTAGAAGGAGAGGGGAAAGACCATTCTTCAAAGGGTGGGACACGTGATACTGCTAACGCTATTGCCCGGGAGATTTTTAAGATTGAACCGCCTTATGATATCCCTTACGAACACTTTTTGCTTTCTGGTAAAAAGATGAGTAGTTCTAAGGGAATCGGCGTTTCCGCTGTTGAAGTCTCCGAAATTTTACCGCCAGAAGTCTTACGCTTCTTAATGGTTCGGCCCCGGCCAATGCAACATATCGATTTTAACCCCGAAGAGTCGTACACAATTCCAAAACTTTTTGATGATTTTGATACTGCAAGAGCATCAAAGGAGCCAGATTTGAATAGAATTTGGGAGCTTTCCTTGGTCAAGGACGATCATACGAAATATTTTGTTCCGCGGTTTTCCGACCTGGTGAATGTCGTTCAAATGTCCAATGTCGATCTTGCTTCCTGGGCAGAAAAACAAAAAGGAGCGAAACTTACTGAAAAAGACGAGCAAGAACTCGAAAAAAGGGTTGGGTATGTTAAAATTTACCTAGAGCGATTTGCGCCAGAAGAGATTAAGTTTGCGGTCAAAGAAAGTTTGCCTGCTCAGACTAAAAATCTGACTGATAAACAAAGAAGGCTGTTAGAAAAAATAGTCTACTTGGTTGAAAAAGCAAAAGAACCAGAAGTTTTTCAAAACGAAATTTACCAGGCGGGGAAGGAACTTGGGCTTTCTTCGGCCGAGAGTTTTAAAGCAATTTATTTAGCTCTTTTAGGCAAAGAATCCGGACCGAAAGCCGCGTGGCTAATTTTGAGCTTGGATAGTAATTTCGTCAAGCAAAGATTCCGTGAGCTCAAGGCTGGATCTTGAGCAGACAAGATCGGTAATGGCTTATGGCATTAGCGAAGAAAGAATTTAAAGAGGTGGCGGTTTATACAGCGGAAAATAATAGTATTGCCCAGATGCTTGTTGAAAAGCTGGAAAATTTGGATATTCCGGCTAGGATTGGTACCGAATCAGCATCAGCTGGTGTTTTTGGTGTACCAGGAGGTGGCCGGACAATTTTGGTACCGGAAAAATTCGTCCAAAAGGCCAAAGAAGTTTTGGAGATTAGGTAGGGTACAGGGTGAAAGGTACAGTTATGAATCGTGAAGAGGCTTTGAAAATTGTTGACGAACTTGTGAAAAATCCGAATATTAAAAAACACTGCTTGGCGGCGGAAGCGGCAATGATTGGGGTGTATGATTACTTTGAGAGTAAGGGAAAAGCAAACGTTGGAAACCGTGTTGATTGGGGAATTGTTGGTTTGCTGCATGATGCTGACTACGAGGCGACAAATAAGGATTTAGAAAGGCACACCGATTTAGTGACAGAAAAACTGCAAGGACGGGCCTTACAAGAGGTAGTCGATGCGATACGTGGCCATGCTGATAAAGTCGAGAGAAAAGCATTGATGGCAAAAGCAATTTTTGCAGCGGACGAATTGACTGGTCTTATTGTTGCTGCTGCTTTGGTTCGCCCCGATAAAAAGTTAGAAGGTTTAACACCAGAATCGGTTCTAAAGCGGATGAAGGAACCAGCTTTCGCCCGCGCCGTGAATCGAGATGATATCAAAACTTGCGAGAGCGAACTTGGGATTCCGCTGCCGGAATTTGTGGAGATTGTTTTGAACTCAATGAAAGGAGTCTCTAAAGACCTCGGTCTTTAGATATCAGATATAAGATCTAAAAACTTATGTTGGATATAAGATTTATTAGGGAGAACAAAAGTGAAGTAGAAAAAATGCTCCAAAAACGGGGGGTGAAACTCGATTTAGATCACGTTATTGAGATTGATGATGAGCGAAAGAAGCTGATTGGGGAAGTAGAAAGCTTGCGTCACACTCGCAAAGAAGTTGCGGATAAGAAAGATATAAAAAAAGGCCGAGAGATCAAAGAAAAACTAGCCAAAGCGGAAGCTGCCCTGGCAGCGGTAGAAGAAGAATTAAATGAGTATTTGGATAAAGTTCCCAACATGCTCGATAAGAGCGTACCGGAAGGTAAAGATGAAAATGACAATGTTGAAATAAAACGTTGGGGTCAAACACCAAAGTTTGATTTTAAGCCTCTTGATCACATTGAACTGGGCAAAAGACTGGATCTAATTGATTTTGAGAGGGCGGCCAAAGTAGCCGGACATAAATTTTATTACCTAAAAAATGATGCCGTGCTGTTGGAGTTTGCCCTGATTAATTACGCTTTCAAAACCCTTCTCAAAGAGGGTTTTACCCCGGTCCGTCCACCAGATCTGGTCCGGCCAGAAATTGCCAACGGAATTGGCTTCCAGCCGCGGGGTCCAGAAGCGCAAATTTATAATATTGAGTCAGAAAACCTATCTCTAATTGGTACGGCCGAAATTCCGCTTGGCGGCTACCACGCTGGTGAAATTCTGGGCGAAAAAGCTTTACCATTGAAATATCTTGGTTTTTCCCCTTGTTTCCGGACCGAAGCGGGCAGTTATGGCCGAGTTTCCTACGGCCTTTACCGAGTCCATGAGTTTGATAAGGCCGAGATGTTTATTTATTGCCGACCGGAAGAATCAGAAAAAATGCACCAATATATCTTGTCCTTAGAAGAAAAACTTTTTCAAGGGTTGGAAATTCCTTATCGAATTGTCGATATTTGCGCTGGCGACATGGGAGCGGCGGCGGCTCGAAAATTTGATCTCGAGGCTTGGATGCCGGCTAGAGAAGGCGGAAGCTTCGGTGAGGTAACTAGTACTTCAAACACAACTGATTATCAGGCAAGAAGGTTAAACATTAGATACAGAAAGCAGAAAGCAGATAGCAGCCAGCAATTAGAATATGTGCATACTTTGAATGGAACGGCTTTGGCTATTGGACGAACATTAATTGCAATTTTAGAAAACTACCAGCAAAAGAACGGTTCTGTGAAAATCCCTCGTGTTCTCCATGAGTATTTGGAAAAAGACACTATACAAAGGCCAAAGTAGCTACAACGGTGAGGTAGAAGTTGTCGAAAGACTGGGTACCCGACGTTTAGTGG
>Ga0154397_131_pt1 | contig 13990 bp, 15 predicted proteins | sample RifGroB1_FD_115901 | JGI IMG/M metagenome (GOLD analysis project Ga0154397, IMG submission 115901) | Candidatus Woykebacteria bacterium GWB1_45_5
ATGTGATTAAAATGCTTCTTGAGGCCAAAAGCGGCCACTCGGCTGGTTCGCTAGGTATGGCCGATATCTTCGCTGCTTTGTATTTTGCTGTTTTAAACCACAATCCCAAAAATCCAAAGTGGGAAGATCGTGATCGGTTGTTGACCTCCAATGGCCACATTTGTCCCGTGGTTTACGCAGCACTTGCCCACGCTGGTTACTTTCCAAGAGAAGAGTTGACGACCCTGCGGAAGATCAACTCACGGCTTCAGGGCCATCCTCACTACGGAACTCTACCGGGAATTGAAAATACTTCTGGTCCCTTGGGACAGGGGTTGCCTCAAGCAATCGGGATGGCGCTTGCCTGCCGGATGGATAAAAAGCGATACTATGTTTTCTGCACGCTAGGTGATGGGGAACTGGACGAAGGGCAGATTTGGGAAGCAGTGATGTTTGCCGGGAAAAATGAACTGGGGAATTTAATTGGTATTGTTGACCGCAATAATATTCAGATCGATGGTTTTACGGAAGATGTGATGCCACTCGAACCATTGCGCTCAAAGTTTGAAGACTTTGGCTGGCATGTCCAAGAAGTCGATGGCCACAATATCCAAGCAATAATCGATGCTTGTCATGAGGCGAAAGCGATTTTTAACAAACCGTCAATGCTTATTGCCCACACGATTCCCGGTAAAGGCGTTGATTTTATGGAATGGCAACCAAGCTGGCACGGTAAGCCACCGAACCCTGAAGAAGCGAAAAAAGCTTTAAATGAATTGAGAACTTTGAAAGGGAGAATTGTAAGTGAACACGAGTAAGGTGGTGATTGAATGAATACATTTGTCAAAATTGGTTTGGGTGTGGCAATCGCTGTCATTTTCCCTCTGATGGTTGGTTTAGGAATTGAGGCTTTTTACGCCTCACCAAAAGACCCTTATGAACAATGCTTATCTGTAATGCCAAAATGTGAAGAAGGACAAAAATGTTTGCAAGAGCCAAAGCAGGACCCAACGTATAAGAAGTGCTTCGATGAGCAAGATGCAATTAATCAGGCTCATAATCGGAATGTCTTCGTTATCACAACGGTTATTGGTTTTGTAACTATTGCCGGTGGGGCGCTGTTCCTTTCTGAAGCAATGGGCCCAATAGCACCTGGTATAGTTTTCGGGGGTTTGTTTACAATCATGTATGGTACTGGGCGTGGGGCTGCTGCAGTGGATAAGCGGTGGCTATTTTTAGAGCTTTTGGTTGTATTAGCGGGGTTGATTTTGGTGACGCGTAGGTATCTAAGTATTACGGCAAAAGCGAAAAAATGAGTCAAGCTAGCCTAAATCCAAAACTTTTTGATCCGGAAGTGGAGCAAATACCAACGCGGTTTGGCTATGGTGATGGTTTAGTCCTCTTGGGTGAGAAAAATCCGAATGTGGTAGTGCTCACTGGTGATTTAGCTGAATCAACCCGTGTTCACACTTTTGGTCAGAAGTTTCCCGAGCGCTTTATCGAATGCGGAATTGCCGAACAAAATATGATGGGGATCGCTACCGGCCTCGCGCTTAGCGGTAAAATTCCTTTTGTTTCATCTTATGCCGTTTTTGTTCCCGGTCGTTGCTGGGATCAATTGCGAGTTAGTGTTTGCTATACAAGAGCAAACGTGAAGGTGGCTGGAGCTCACGCTGGTATCTCCGTTGGCCAAGACGGGGCTACCCACCAAGGATTGGAAGACATCGCCACTGTTCGTTGTTTGCCAAATATTGTTGTAGTCGTTCCTTGTGATTCTATTGAAACTAAAAAGGTAACTCTAGCGGCGGCCGAACACGTCGGCCCATTTTATTTCCGCTTTGCACGGGAAAAAACACCAGTAATCACTACCGAAGAGACACCGTTCAAAGTTGGACGGGCGGAAGTTTTTCGTGAGGGAACTGATGTAACAATTGTTGCTTGTGGGCCATTAGTTTACCAATCTTTGGTTGCCGCCAATGAGCTGCAAAAAGAAGGCGTGAGCGCCAAAGTAATTAATAACCACACTATTAAACCAATAGACAAGCTGACACTTGCCAGCGCGGCAAAAGAAACAGGGGCGGTGGTGACCGTCGAAGAACACCAAATCACTGGCGGCCTAGGTGGCGCGGTTGCCGAAGTTCTTGCCGAAAGCTACCCCGTTCCAATGGAATTTATCGGCATGCCCGATACTTTCGGCGAATCCGGCCAACCAAACGAGCTCCTAGACAAGTATGGAATGTCGGTAGGAAAGATTAAGGAAGCTGTCAAAACTGTGCTAAAAAAGAAGAGAAAGTAATGAGGCCCTCCAAAGAAGATCTTAAGAAGCTCATTTTAGGTTACCTCTCCCAAAACAAAAGAATGAGCCTTTCGACTTGTAAAGAGAGTGTCCCTTGGGCAGCGACGGTGATGTACGCGTATGATGACGAGTTGAATATCTATTTCTTATCGAAGGTTGAAACACGAAAGGTCCAAAATCTTCTTAGTAATTCAAGAGTGGCCGCGACGATCAATGAAGTGACTGGTGGAATTGGCAAGGTCAAAGGAATTCAGTTGGAGGGAGAATGCCAGATGGTTGGTAGGATTGAAGCGGCGAGAGTCTATGCACTTTTCTTAAAGCGCTTTTTTTGGCTAAAAGATTATATCCCTAGCGCTAGGCAAGTGTTTTCCAAAGCTATCCAAGACCGCCTCTTTAAAATCACCCCCAAAAAGATATATTATTTAGATGATGAGCTTTTTGGCCGCGAGGGCCGAGAGGTATTAGATCTAAATATTTGAATTTGAGGGTCAGACCCTTGAAGCTAACAACTTGAAGTAATGAATGATTCTACCGTCGAAAACAAAGACGAAAAACAGGTAGAAGGGAAGAAAGCCTCAAGCGTCATTTCTATCGCTAGAATGGTATTTGCTGGTTTTTTGATTTGGTTAGGCGCTTCTATGGTTTCCTTATATCACTGGGGGATTATATTTGGAGGGAATATTGGCATTACACTTACCCACTCGGTTCATGGTAACATTCTTCCGGGTCAGACAATGGCCGATTGGTTTGTAGAAATGGCAGATTCATCGGCAATACTCGGAATTAGAGAGATTCTTATTTGGATACTGGTACCCAGTTTATTGATATTAACTGCTCTAATTTTGTTTAGACCTAAAAGCCTGGTAAAAATGACTTTAATTGGGCTTTGCGTAGGGGGAATAATTTATGGGGCGGCAGTTATTAGTAATAAGTATGACGCAAGCCGCAAGAAAAACTTTTTTTTGAACAGTCGCATATCGTCATCATCTCAAGAATTTTTTGATCTAATAAAATACCCTGGAGTACAGATGTATTACTATGAAGATATACAGAGACCTATTGATCAGCCGGAGGAGATTAGGTTTACATTCTACACTATAGATAAAAAAGAGAAAGTTGAAGAGTATTATCTTGCTAAGGGGTTCACTCCTTACCGAATTAAGATTACTGAGGAAAGCAATGGATTAAAAGTAGAGTTGAACGATAATTTATGAGCGCTCAAATCTGACGGGGAGTCACCTTGTCAATTATTATGAATGCTAAAGAGTGGCTGGAAAAAGCGAAAGACGAGGGGTTTGCAATCGGGGCGTTTAACGTCGATAACCTTGAGATTTTCAAGGCGGTAGTGGCGGCGGCGAAAAATAAAAAAAGCCCGGTGATTGTTGAATTCTCCGATAGTGAAGCGAAATATTTTGGCCTAGCTAACATTGTCGATTTAGTTCAAAACGCTAGAGAAACAGAAGGTGTTAGCCTCTTCCTCAATTTAGATCATGGCCCGGACAAAGAAAACGTCGAAGCAGCAATTGACGCCGGTTTCGAAATGGTTCATTTTGATGGCGCGAAAAAGCCTTATGAAGAAAATTTACGCATCACTAAAGAAATTGTGCCGCTAGCTCACGAAAAAGGATTGACTGTTGAAGCAGAAATAGATCATATCGCTGGCTCTTCAACAGTTCACAAAGAACAAATTACCATCGAAGAAATTAAACAAGGTTTCACCAATCCAGAGCGAGCAAAAAAATTCGTGGGAGAGACTGGTATTGACATCTACGCCGCCTTTTTCGGTAATGTCCACGGCGTTTTTCCGATAATGCCCAAGGTTGATTTGGAACTACTAAAAAAGATAAGAGAAGTGCTACCAAACACATTTTTATCAATGCATGGTGGCAGCGGAATTTCTGATGAACAGGTAAGACAAGCGATCCAAGTGGGTGGTGTAGTCAAAATCAATATCAACACCGAGCTGCGGCAAGCTTTCCGCGTCTCCCTAGAAAAAGCTTTGCGAGAAAATCCCGATGAATACGCAGTTTATAAAATTATGCCGGCAGTTATTTCAGCAATTCAGTCTGTTGTAGAACACAAAATAGATATCTTTGGATCGGGAGGGAAGGCCTGAAAAATCCCTTGACAAGGAGTCACCTTGTCAGGAGTTGGCTAATTATAGATGTTAAAAATCTGGCTTTTGAGATTACTCGTCTTTATTGCCACTCTCGTAATTGGCTCTGTATTTTATGTTCTTCTAAACATCATTACTCCTTACATTTTCCTAGCCAACGTGTATAGATTACCTATTTTTGAATGTGCGACAGGTGTTTCGGGGGGATTTTTCTGCACTTTTAGCGAACCAATAAACCTTATTCTAAAGATAATAATTTTTGTTTTATCAATATACCTGCCTTTTAAATTAATTAAAAAGGAAAAACATGAAGAGAAAGCCAAGGGGATTTGAATTAAGCCAAAAACCAGCTAGTGTAAAAATATTGCAGTGGACTTATTTGGCGGCTTTTCTTTCGATTGTCGCTACAGCCACAATCATTCACAATACCGAGCGGCCATTTTTGGACATTTTACGAATCCCGACCTTTTTTAGATTGGCCGAGCCTTATGTGGGTTTTTCTTATAAAGCCTCATTGACGATTTATCATTTTACCTTTGCTTATTTTCTACTGCTCATCCTTGTTGATGCCGTCTGCCTATTTTGGTATTCAAATAAATTTTTGAAACAATTGAGCCTGCTTTCTTCATACATTGGGTTTTTCCTGATTGGGTTTATTTTGTTGTATTTTTTGTACTCATCTTTCCTGATTGGTTTTGCTGATCGCCAGGCAGCGGTTTCTGCACTTATCTTTTTCCTCCTTTCCCTAACGTTCTTCGTCCTCGATTTAATAACCTTCTTTGTTGAGGAGGAAGGGATTTACCACTCTCGTTGACTGGCCTTTCCCTCCACAAATTAACCGTAGAGCTGTTTAGGAACGCAGTGACGCAGCATTCGAGAGTACCTAAATTACTTTTGCGTAGAGCAAATGAATTTAGTTACGGAGAATGCTAAGTAGTAATGCAGCACGCGGGAATACTGAAAAACCTTGCGTTTTGAAGTATGGTGCGTGCTATACTTAATTTAAGAGGGTTTGCTTTATGTTTGATGTTATTACCGTTGGGGCTGCAACTAGGGACATTTTTTTAAGATCCAGAGAATTTAAATCAAAACCTGATCCGTCTTCGCCAAGTGATGTAGATTTAGTTTTACCACTGGGGAGTAAAATTGGCGTCGATGAAATTATCTTTGAGACTGGTGGTGGTGCCAGCAATGCCGCGGTTACTTTTGCCCGCCAGGGGCTGCGGTCGGCTTGTATTTGCCGAATCGGTGAAGACCCTGGTGGAAGGGCGGCGATCGAATCTCTAGAAAAAGAAGGTATAAATACCGATTTAATTATTAAAGATACGAAAAATTATACCGGTTACTCGATTATTTTGGTAACTGCTGAGGGCGAGCGAACAATCTTAGTTTATCGCGGGGCAAGCGGCCATTTCACGCAAGATTTTGTCCCAAAAGACAAACTAGATACCAAGTGGCTGTTTATTAGTAGCTTAGGCGGCAATGTTGATCTTCTCAATAGTTTAGTGGTTTGGGCCGATACGCATAAAATTGATACGGCAGTAATTCCGGGTAAGGCCGAACTAGAAAAAGGTGCTGCGGCGCTGGCGCCAATTTTCGCCAAAGCCGACGTAGTGATAATGAACCGGGAAGAGGCTGCGGGCATCACGGGAATTCATTTTGACCAGAAAGAGCGAATTGTTCACAAGATGTGCTTAATGACTCGGGGTATTGGGGTAATTACCGATGGCCCGAATGGCTCTACTGCTTGCGATAAAGATTATTTTTATCAGATTGGTACTCATGGAAATCCCGCGGTGGACCGGACCGGCGCAGGCGATGCTTTTGCTTCGGGTTTTGTGGCTGGCTTAGTCAAATCGGGGAATATCGAAGGAGCACTAGAACTGGCTGCAGACAATGCTTCTAATGTCGTTAATTTTTTTGGTGCTAAGAAAGGAATTGTTCGAGCAGCCGAACAGCCCTTTAAAGAAAAATTACCAGTCACCAAACAAAAAATATAAAAAGATATGAGTCGAAACACCGTAGTTGAGTTTTTTGCCCACCAACTAAATACCGACCCGGATATTTTAGGTAAGGTAATTGATTCCCTAAGCCACATTACTGATAAAAAACATGTTCTGGAGAGCCTCTATGAAGAGAACCAAGAAAAGATTAAAAAGGTTCTTGCTCATTTAAAACTAACCTACCCCGATGCTGGTGAGCTTTATAATTCTGTTCAGAAAAATGTTGTTCGGTTAGACAAACAGATTTTTGAACTGCTTGATCGGCCCGTTTGTACTAGTACCGAAGGTTGTACGAATTTGATTGCTGCTGTTTTAGCTTTGCATCAGCATCGGGCTGGGTTTTTCTTGAAAAGAAGGGTGGCGGAAGAGCTGCTTTACGAAAACCCACCACCGACGATTATGCGAGAACTGGGAGCGGCAAACGTAGAGGAAATGCTTGAGAAAGAAGATCTTTTTGAGATTTACGCGGCGCTGCGGTTTATGGAAAGCCGGGAGTGGCTGAATTCCACTTACATTACTGCTTATCGACGTCTAACCGCTGCAGACTTTGAAACCCGGCCTATCGAAATAAGAGTGCTGGACGTCAAGAAATGGCAGAAGGTAACTGAGGCTTTTGTCCACAAAAAACTTCACCCGATGAGTCATCTCAAAGAGCTTGGTTTGATTTTCCTTGTTCCAAGTGAAGAACTAAGGGATATCCTGACTACATATCTTTTCGGAATGACTAGCCACTACCTGGACGAGGTCCATCTATATTCGGATTACTTCAAATATTATTCGGATGATCGTTTCTTTGGCGAAAAGATCGTTTCTGCAATTCGAGGTGATGTGCCCAATATCTTACTTACCAAGGATGATCCGAATAAATGGTTGGTGATCCAGCGCTATCTTTTCAAAGAAGACCCACAGGACCCTCGACTGGGCGTCCCCCATATAAACCCTGAAGCGCTTTATCACCGTGGTGCCTCCCACACTCTTATGAAAATGGAAAAACTAGTACCCGATCTTGATTTTAAAATTTGGGAGCACACGAATTATGTGGCTGCCTGGTTTCCGACCCGGAAAGGCAGCCAAATGCTTGTAAATTTTAACCTAATGGATAATGTAATGAGTGTGATGAGCGACCTACCTTTTGACAAGTGGTATTCCTATCATTTGCACGAAGCGCTTTGGAATAAAATTTTTATTGATTATTTTGGAGTAGAAAAGATGGAGGATGTGATTATCAAGCATCTTTTGGATGGCTGGTTTGATATTCGAAAAATCTAGGATTTTTAGAATACATCGCTTGAAGAGGGTTATATCCGCAAAATTTAGTATCAAGTATTGAGTATCAGGTATTATGTATAATCTTTCGTATCTGTTTACATACTTGATACTTAATACCTAATACGTAATACTGTTAATTAAAGGGGGCAGTCATGAGTAAAAAAGTTTTTGTTGCTAGACCGATTCCGGAAGAGGGAATTAAGCTAATGCGAGAAAAAGGGTTTCAGGTGGATGTTAACCCCACGGACCGCGTTCTTTCCAAAGAAGAATTAAAGGAGGCGATTGCTGGTTACGATGGAGTCCTAGCTTTGTTGAGTGACAAGATTGATGGCGAAGTGCTTGATGCTGCCGGGAAGCAATTAAAAATCGTTGCCAATTATGCGGTTGGTTATGACAACATTGATGTAAAAGCCGCCACTGAAAGGAAGGTTTTTGTTACCAATACCCCTGGGGTTTTGACCGAAGCAGTCGCCGAACACGCTTTCACCCTTTTGCTATCGGTCGCTAAACGAATTGTTGAAGCCGACAGTTTTGTCCGGGCGGGAAAGTTTAAACAGTGGGAACCGCTTGACTTTTTGGGGCCGCAGATTTGGGGGAAGACAATCGGAATCATTGGTTTAGGTCGGATTGGTTCTTTTGTCGCCCAGATTGCCCACGGCGGCTTTAACATGGAGGTTTTATATCACGATGTGGTGAAAAACGAAGAATTTGAAATGCGATTTTCCGCTAAATACCGCGAGTTACCAGACCTTCTTAAAATGAGCGATTTTGTCAGTGTTCACGTTCCTCTAATACCAGCAACCCGCCACTTAATTAGCGCTAAAGAATTTGGCCAGATGAAGCCAACTGCGATACTTATCAATACTTCTCGCGGTCCGGTAGTTGACGAGGTGGCACTAGTTGAGGCTTTGAAAGTGAAGAAAATCGCCGGTGCCGGCCTAGATGTCTATGAGCACGAGCCACAACTTACGCCAGGTTTAGTTGATTTACCAAATGTGGTTTTGACACCGCACACTGCTAGCGCCACTCATGAGGCTCGTAGTGCGATGAGCAAGATTGCCGCTGAAAACATTATTGCCGCGTTGGAAGGAAAACAACCACCAAACTTAGTAAAGCAGTAATCTAAATTTATTCGAACTAGCTCGAGTATTTTAGCCTCGAAGGCCTGGTTTTAAGGCACGGATTTTAATTTATCTCACGACGAACAGCCTCCTTATTGTCATTGGGTTCCTGAAGGGATTATAATTTGGTTGGAAGAGAAATCATCGTCTATGCTTAAAGTTAAAATGTACACTACTACAACTTGCCCATACTGCAAGATGGAAAAGGATTACCTTGATTCAAAAGGGGTGAAGTACAAAAACATTTTTGTTGATAACGATACGCTTGCGGCGACGGAAATGTTTGAAAAGAGTGGTCAGCTTGGCGTACCATTTACGGTGATCGAAAAAGAAGACGGAAGCGAGATTAAGATTTTGGGCTTTGATAAACCAAGACTATATGAGGCACTTGGGTTGTCTTGAAACCCGGGGCAAAAGCCAACCAGGTCTCTTGTTTTAGCTTATGAGCAACCTTGATGATTCTAAAAAGATAAAAGAGCTTGATAAGGAAAACGCCCTCGGTTCCCTAAGGGGAATGGTGGATCAACTAAAAACAAGTTGGCAGGGCTCGAAGTTGGTTAAAATACCTCCCGAATACAAAGAGGTGCAAAATATCGTCGTTACAGGAATGGGGGGAAGTGGTTTGGGAGGGCATTTTCTTCGGAGCGTTTTCGATATCCCCTTGCCACTCCAGATTGTTAATGATTACAGACTACCGTCTTTTGTCGGTGAGAAAACGTTGGTTGTCGTTTCCAGTTACTCTGGGGGGACTGAAGAAACAATCGCCGCGCTAGGCGCCGCCTTAGAAAAGAAGGCAAAAATAATCGGAGTTACTTCTGGGGGAAAGTTGGCGCAGGATCTAAAACAAGCAAATCTTCCTTTTTACCAATTTGATCCAAAATACAACCCCTGCGGTCAGCCCAGGATGGGACTGGGTTATTCGGTTGGTGGGATACTCGGCTTTCTTAGCCAGCTTGGTTTGGTTCGGCTTCCCGATTTAGAGATGGAAGAAATTACAAACCATGTAGCAAGCGTTGGCCTAGCTTTTGATCTTGATTCAGATTTGGAGAAAAATCCCGCGAAAGCAGCCGCCAGCAAACTAGTTGGTAAAATTCCAGCTATCGTCGCCGCAGAATTTTTAGTCGGTAACGCCCACATTTTTGCTAACCAGGTAAATGAAAGCGCCAAAACTTTCGCCGCCTACTTTCTTCTGCCTGAGATAAACCACCATCTTCTGGAAGGAATACGATTTCCAGAAGGTTTGGGTGAGAAGACTAAATTCGTCTTTTTGGAATCTGGTCTTTATAGCAAGAAAATTAAAACCCGAGTCAAGATAACTAAAGAGGTTTTAGCGAGAGCAGGTATAGAATCGATCGCCTACAATATCAAGGCTAACGAGAAGACGTTGGCTGGCTTTGAGGCCCTTTTGTTTTCTTCTTGGACGAGCTTTTATTTAGCGGTACTTAATGAGATCGATCCGACGCCTATTCCCAACGTTGATTTTTTCAAAGAGCAACTGGCTAAGTTTGCTTGACTCTCCCAATAATATTTTAGTCTGTGCTATTATTGATTAGGAGAAACTCTGTGGGAAACCAAATCTATGACGTAATAGTTATCGGTAGTGGGCCGGCTGGTCTGACAGCTGCTATTTATGCCGCCCGAGCCGACTTAAAAATCTTGGTGATCGCCGGGGTTGAGGCTGGCGGCCAACTAATGCTAACAACCGAGGTTGAGGATTTCCCTGGTTTCCCTAATTCCGTCCAAGGGCCAAAGTTGATGGGCGAGATGAGAAAACAGGCTGAAAACCTCGGCGCGGAGATAATTAATGAAAACGTGACAAAAGTTGATTTTAAGGTGCGGCCATTTAAATTATTTGCCGGCGAGAAAGTTTATCTTGGTAAGAGTGTGATTATTGCCACCGGTGCCAACGCAAAGTGGTTGGGCCTAGAAAGCGAAAAAAGGCTTATTGGTAAAGGTGTTTCGGCCTGTGCGGTTTGTGACGGACCATTTTTCAAAGGTAAGAGTGTTGCGGTGGTTGGTGGTGGTGATTCAGCATTGCGGGAAGCTCTCTTTTTGGCTAAACTTGCGAAAGCTGTCAGCGTTATTCACCGCCGTGACAAACTGCGAGCTTTTCCAATCCTTCAGCAGCGAGCTTTTGCGACTAAAAACATCAAGTTTATTTGGAACAGCGAAGTAGAGGAAGTATTGGGGAAAGAAAGGGTTGAAGGGGTGTTAATCAAAGATTTAAAAACCAATAAGACTTCAAATCTAGCGGTCGATGCGTTATTTATTGCAATTGGCCACAAACCCAATACCGAATTTTTGAAAGGTCAGCTCGAATTAAACGAGAGAAACTACATTGTGTTAAAAAACCATTCAGAAACCTCAGTTCCCGGTGTTTTTGCCGCCGGAGATGCCCACGATTGGCGTTATCAGCAGGCCGTCACTGCGGCTGGTGCTGGTTGTATGGCCGCCATGGATGCCCAGGACTGGCTAGAGGGAGAAACAGCCAAGAGGGCTAAGACTTGAAGTTGGTCAATGAACTCATTAACTAAAGTAGACCAACTCCTGATAGAATTTCCACAAACATTAAATAAGGTATAATACTAGCAAAAAGACGGTCAAACTGTTAACTACGCATAAAATCACCTCTTGACAAACACTACATCTGGGTGCTACAGTCTAAATTAGACTCAATATATTGTGCTTTGTAGTTTCCACACGTGAAAAACACTCCTTGAGAGTCTGGGCAGTTTGAGGGCAGAACAACCTCTTTTTTACCACAATCAGAGGGATTGAATATTTCGGAAGGATCAAACTATGAAGTGTCCTTATTGTGCCTACAATGAAAACCAAGTACTCGATTCCCGCGATTCAGAAGACCTTTTTTCGGTCCGCCGCCGCCGCGAGTGTTTAAATTGCGGTAAGCGCTTCACCACTTATGAGCGGATTGAGGCCATTGATTTATTTGTTATTAAAAAAGACGGCCGAAGGGAGCAGTTTGATCGTAATAAGCTTTTGACAGGTATTAAAAAAGCCTGCGAAAAACGCCCAATTTCCATGGACACGATCGAGGAGACAGTGGAGGAGATAGAGCAAAATCTACGTAAGCGAGAAACCACGGAAATACCGAGTAAAGTAATCGGTGAAATTGTCATGAGGCGGCTTAGAGCAGTCGATAAGGTCGCTTATATTCGTTTCGCCAGTGTTTATCGAGCTTTTGAGGACGTAGTTTCTTTCGAAAAAGAGGTCAAGAGTTTATTAAAGTCAGAAAAAACAATCAGCTCAGCTTAAATATAAGGAGACCAAGAGCTGTGAGAAATAAGGCAGCTACTACCACCGCAACTAAACCAAAAGTAAATTTTGACCCGAAACTTCAGATCGAGTTGGAAGGTTTAATTTCCGATTCAGCCAAGACTAGCCTGGAGGGGATGCAGCAAAAAGTTTTTCTGGATCGTTATGCCCTCAAAGATGCAGAAGGGAAGGTAATTGAAGAGTATCCAGAACAGATGTGGCGGCGGGTAGCAGCAGGGGTTGCCCAAGTAGAAAAGAGCCGTAGCAAACAGTACGAGTGGGCAGTAAAATTTTACGATAGTCTTAAGGATTTTAAATTTATCCCCGGCGGTCGGGTGCTTTCTGGAGCAGGGACCCCTTTTGAGGTCACTTTCTACAATTGTTTTGTTATTCCCTCGCCGCACGACTCACGCAATGGGATAATCGATAACTTAAAAATAATGGTCGATATTTTTAGCCGTTCTGGAGGAGCAGGAGTTAATCTTTCTTCACTGCGACCTCGGGGTGCCCGGGTAAAAAAGGTTAACGGAACAAGTTCCGGACCAGTAAACTGGGCTGCACTTTACTCCACTGCTACCCATGATGTTATTCAGCAAGGGGGTACCCGGCGGGGGGCTTTGATGCTGATGCTTCATGATTGGCACCCTGATCTCATTGAATTTGTTGAAGTAAAAAAGGATCTTTCTCGGATAAACGGGGCTAACCTTTCGGTTTGTGTCTCTGACGCCTTTATGGAAGCGGTAAGGGGGGACAAGGATTGGCAACTGGTCTTCCCAGATATTGATGACCCCGATTATGATCGGGTCTGGAAAGGCGACCTAGAAGCTTGGAAGGATCTTGGGAAAAAAGTTAAGACCTACCAAACTATTAAGGCCCGGCAGATTTGGGATAAGATCAGCGGTGCGGCTTGGGCAAGCGCCGAGCCAGGTATCCACTTTATTGACCGTAGTAACAAACGCAGTAACACTTGGTATTTTGAAAAAATCATTTGCACCAACCCCTGTGGCGAGCAACCACTGGGTGAGTGGGCAGTCTGCAACCTCGGGTCGATGAATCTAACCGCTTTTGTCAAAGGAGAACTGGGTGAGGGAGAGTTTGATTACGACGTGCTGGCTGAGCACGTAAAGGTGGCGATCCGGTTTATGGACGATGTTGTTGATGCCACTGGCTATTATTTTGAAGAAAACAAAACCTCGCAATTGAGAATCCGCCGCACTGGTCTAGGGACAATGGGACTGGGGGATGCACTGATCTTACTTGGTATAAATTACGGCAGTGAAGAAGCTTTGGCCACAATTGAAAAAATTTATCGAACAATTAGCGCTGCCGCCTACGAGGCTAGCGCCGATTTAGCAGTGGAGAAGGGTCCATTTTCTGCCTTTGACAAAGCTAAATATTTGCAGGGTTGGTTTATAAAGAAATTGCCGGACAAAATTAAGGAAAAAATTGCTAAGGGTGGTATCCGCAATGCCGTTCTTCTTACCCAAGCACCAACCGGCGCTACCAGCCTTTTGGCGGGGGTTTCCAGTGGTATTGAGCCAGTTTACGACTTTGCCTTGGTGCGCCGTGATCGAATTGGCGAACATGTCATGTACCACCCGCTTTACCAAAAATGGCAGGAAGAGCACCCTGGGCAGCCCCACCCAGATTACTTTATTTCTGCCAATGATCTCACACCAGAAGAACACATCCGGATGCAGGCGGCGATTCAGGCTCACACCGATTCTTCAATCTCTAAGACTGTTAACGCGCCCAACAATCATACCGTTGAGGATGTGAAAAAGCTTTATACCATCGCTTACGAACTTGGCTGTAAAGGTGTTACTTACATGCGGGATGGTAGTCGGGAAGGGGTGCTTTCCCATCTTGATCGTGATAAGGAAGCTGCAGCCGCAGAAGACGCAGAAGGCACGGAAGCACAGAAAAAGATAGC
>Ga0154397_130_pt2 | contig 13844 bp, 12 predicted proteins | sample RifGroB1_FD_115901 | JGI IMG/M metagenome (GOLD analysis project Ga0154397, IMG submission 115901) | Candidatus Woykebacteria bacterium GWB1_45_5
CATCAAATTTAAAACCGGTGAGTTTACCCTTCAGTGAAGGGTCTTCGACCGCAGCCTCGATGAAAGTAAAGTTTGGCGCTGATCTTAAATCCTTCAAGTTTTCTCGGCTGCCAGTAATAAAGTTATCAACCCCAACAACAAACTCTCCTTGTTCCAGAAGATATTCGGCTAAATTTGATCCTATAAAACCAGCGCTTCCAGTAATTAATATTTTTTTCATATCAAATATCTTTGCTCTTTAAAGAATTATTTCGGGCAAATTTTTTCAGAATATTCCTGCTATCAATTATTGGTTTATTAAGCGACCCTAGCATTTCGTACGGGACGCCTTGATGGTCAGTTGCTATTATAATAACATCCTGCTCGAGTAAGGTTTCATAGTTTAATGGTTTTGAGGCGTGGCCGTTTAGTTTTGGAACATGTGGATCAAAATAGGAAACCCTAAAGCCTCTTCTTTCTGCTTCTTCCCATATTTTTAACGCCGGTGATTCCCGTGTGTCAGAACTGCCAGGTTTATAAGCAATACCAACAAGCAGCATTTTTGCTTTTTTGCCATTTGGCCGCCCGTTTAAGGCTTTTTTTGCTTCTTGAACGATTTTTTTAGGTTGTGCTTCGTTCACCGCAATTGCAGATTCAACAATACCCAAACGAACTCCCTTATTCCTTGCTTCTTCAACTAAATAGACGGGGTCGACTGGAATACAATGACCGCCTACACCAGGTCCTGGGTAATGTGGCATAAAAGCAAACGGTTTGGTTGCTGCAGTGTCTATGACTTCCCAAATATCAATGCCAGAACGGTCGGCATAGTTTTTAATTTCGTTTATTAGACTAATATTAACTAATCGAAAGGTGTTTTCGAGTATTTTTGAAAGTTCAGCTACTTCAGCTGTGGTTGTAGGTACTACTCTTTCAATAAAATTAGAATAAAACTCGACTGCGAGGAAGGCTGATATTTCATCTATCCCTCCGACAACTTTTGGTGTGTTTTTAATTGTAAAGCGGGTGTTGCCTGGATCAACACGCTCTGGAGAAATTGCCAGATAGAAATCTCGACCGCATTTTTTACCTGATCCTTCAAAGATTGGCAAAACAAAGGTCCGCAGGGTCCCAGGTGCAACAGTGCTTTCAACTATGACTAGCTGCCCTTGCCTTTGCAGACTTGCTACATCACTGCTCGCCTGCCTTAAACAATTTAGGTCTGGCTTGCGATTTCTATCCAATGGGGTAGGCACACAGATGCAAATGACGTCGCAGTTTTCGAAATTTCTTATATCAGTTGTTGGTCTGAAATATTTGTGGTCAATACTACGCAGTTTATCTTTATCAATATCATAACCGTAAGTTTGATAACCAGCCGAAAGCAGAGCTCTTACCAAAGCTTGGCCAACATAACCAACACCAATAATACCAACGCAGGCATTTTTTGTTTTTATTTTGTCCAAGAGTTGAGGAAAATAGTTTACTTTTGTAGAAAATTCCGATTTAAGCACTCTATAATTTCTATAGGCAGCTTAAATTTTGATAAAAAAAGGCTTTACTACAAGATTCTACAATAAGTTATGACTAACATGCAAGTGCTTTTTTGTTTATCATTATACACGAATAAACCCGAGAATAAATTACTACATTCGGCATTAATTTTCAATATAGTTTTTTAGAAATTTATGCCAGTAAACGGGTTTTTGCTAATGGAAGAAGTGCTGCTTTATCAACGCACCTCCGCATAAAGTTTAATTACTTATTGACAATGTGTATATATTTGTGTAAAGTAATTATGTATTAACTATGGTTACACGATTAAATATTTCTATTCCAACTGAAACAGCAACCAAACTTAAAAAAATCGCCCCCAAACGAGGGGTTAGTAGCTTTTTGGCCTCTGCGGCCGAAGAAAAAATTAGCAGGATAGAACGGGAAAAAGCTCTGAAAGAACTCCTCGAAGCCCCACCTGCTTTTACGGATATCAAGGATTCAGTTAAATACATCAGGAAAATGCGTCGCCTTGATGAAAAACGGATGAAACGCCTCGGAATATGACCACTTATCTACTGGATAGTAACATCTTGATGGATTTTTTCAAACAGAAGAAGGAGGCAGTTGATCTTGTAACAACTCTTTTAGGAACCGGGGGTCTAGCCGCATCAATTTTATCGGTGACTGAGCTGCGCGCCGGTTGGACACATGACCAGGCGCGATTTTTCCTCTCCCGATTTTATCGCTTAGTCAAAGTCGAAGATATAAATCTTGAGATAGCAGAACTAGCCGGAAAATATCGCAACGAATACAAATCCAAAGGCCTCACAATCCCCACAATTGATACGCTAATCGCCGCTACAGCAATTATTAATAATTACCAACTTGTCACCCGCAACAAAAGAGATTTCCCCATGCCCGAGATTAAATTCCTCGATTTTTAGTAAGATATAAGGATCCTCCTGACGCAGCGAGTCAAAATGGAAAAAATGCGGACTAATCAATGCTTCCTAACACCGCTCGTAAAAACTTTCGAAAGTCGAAACTAATTAACCGGGGTCGGTGGGGTGCGTGTGACAAAATCAAAAGCGGTATCGGTGTCAAAACCGAGGATCCCTACAACTCGCAAGTCTTTACACTTTCGCCGTTCAGACAGGTATCGATCCCGTCTTCGCCTTTGAGTGAATCGGAATCAGGGCCGCCGTCTAAGTAATCATCACCGGCCCCACCTTTCAGACCATCGCTTCCTTCCCGACCAAACATAGTATCATTTCCGTTTCCGCCTTTCAGGGAGTCGCTGCCAGTTCCACCATCGAGATAATCATTACCCTCTTCGCCCTCGAGACCGTCGGAACCTTCCCCACCGTACAATCGGTCATCGCCGTTATTCCCTTTGATCGAATCACTACCACCCTGACCTAAAATTACGTCATTTCCATTATTACCTCTCAAAGAATCATTACCACTTCCCCCAACAATACAATCATCACCGTTATTTCCATTAATAGAATCTCCACCTTCAAATCCAAATATCAGATCGTTGTCGGGAGTTCCGTTCAGACTATCTCCTCCGGAAGTTCCATAAATCGGCTCACCGTCAAATTTTATCGCAGCGCATTCCGCTGGCACTTCCCCAGCGGTGCCAATAATCAAATCAAAAATTACCTGTTTACCTTGAAAGGGATTGCCAGTTTCTGGATCAAAAGTGACTGTGAAAGTATAGGTCGTGGTGCCTTTGCTACCTAGAATCGAAAGTGGAATTTCATTTGATGCCGTCTCCGCAAAAAAATCGGAAAGGTGCTTTGGTCCTGTGGCACTAGAACCACCATAAAGATCGGTTCCATTTTCACTTATTACGAAACTTAAAACTGTTGAGATATTTCCAGTTTCGGTTTGCTTTACTCCTTTCACCATTATCATTTGCGGCTCGGAGCCGCCATTTGTAACAACCGCCTCCCGACTTTCTGTATCTGCCGGCAGCATATTATTTATGACAAAAATTGGCTCGCCCTCCGGCACGCCAAAATTAACAGAGAGATCGCCAATCGCCCGCACAGTTGTTGGCTGAGCGTTTTGCTGAATGTTGATAACTGCGATAATTACCGCTACGGCTAAGATATAAATAAATGTTTTTCTAAAAATTTCTTTTCTCATTTTTTGCTCAAAAACTTACAGCGGTGCTCCTTAGCACTTGCCCACCGCCTACTGCGCTTATCCAAAACTTGGTCGCTCCGGAAACTAAATTAACTTCAACATGAGCTGTACCGTTGCCGCTACTATTTGTGGTAAGAGCGCCTGGGGCAGTCGGTTGACTCAAAGGACAACCGCCGGGATCTTGATTCACCCATATATCATAGGTACTGCTGGCGGTTGCGCCTTGCAGAGTCGCGTCAACAATGACTTTCCCATTATCCTTACCTATCACTACTGAACCAAATGTCGGACCGGCTGTATTGCTCGCACCCCCAGAGCAAGTGTAAGGGTTGCTATTATAAAGTGGAGCGCTTTGAGGAAAAATATCTGAAACCTGTAAAGTATTTCCTGCACTTGTTTCTGTGTCAGAGAAAAAGGGGGTGGTGGCGATGATCTTTCCGCCTATCGCAATAAGCGCAGCGATTAAAACGAAGGCACCGATTTTTAAACCAGAAGATTTCATATAGCCTCTCTCCTTCTGCGTGAGAGAATTTTTCTCGTTTCTGAAAAAATAGCTAAAATCTCGCTATAAATTATTAAAGTAATCGGGACAACAACAAGGAAGATATATCCAAGTTGCGTCTTGGCAAAATTAACAGCAAGCCCTACATAAGGCACCGTCAGAATTACCTTTCCCAAAATTTGTTTCTCAGCTATTTTCCCTTGATCAGGTGTTTTATTGGCGTCACCTTTGGTCTGGTAAGTAAATTGCCCAGCGGTTCCCTCTACGTCCACGACTCGGTGAGTAACTGGATTTTTCCCGGCAAGATAAGTCACAATATTGCCTTTCTCGAAAACTGGCATTAGAACCGGTGACGCAATTTTCTTCACTTGGTTTGTCGGCTGAATGAGTAAAACCGATCCTGTTTTTATCGCCGGCTGCATAGAACCTGATTCGACAACAAAAAGTTGATAAGTCCCCGCTTTTCCAAAAACAGAAAGCGCCACCGCAGCGCCAAAGATTACAACTGCAGCAATAAACACTACGTAGGATAAATTTAATCCAAACTTCAATATTTTTCCCATGGCAGTCTAAATGCCTTTCAATCTATATGGTCTGGCGGGCGCGTAGGGAGCCACGCCCTACCAACCATATTACTAACCAACTTACAATACCTAATTGTTCGTATCGTCGTACTTAATTAGGTTGTACTCAAACAGCCAATCACTTCCAGGTGGCCAAGTAGTGACGCTTTTTGTTCCCGCATTGTATGCCGAGCTTGGAACAAGCCAAATCTTAGCACCTGTCGGGTAGTTATCGTCAGCCGGATCTGGCAAATCTATCCCTAGATTGGGATTTGCCGAAATAGTCAGGTCGCCGCCTACAGTCGAACCTCCAGTTCCAAGCAATGCGCCCGGGTTGTTTCCTGGCCAACCATCAGCGTAGTAGATCAGACTGTAATTGGTACTTGGCGTCAAGCCGTGAGCTTCAAGCGTGTCTTCGAAGTCAAAGGTTGGCCCATCACCAGCCCACTTAAGTACCCCCCAGATACCATCACCAATTATCGGACTCCAATCACCACCTGTGTTTTTGTTCTCCAAAAGGAGTGTGTGGCTGGTCGGGCCATTACCGTTTACTTGCTCAGCGTAGAACTCAATGGTGTAGGTTAGTTCATCAGTCTGAGCCCAGTTATCAGTCTCGTTTTTCATGTGGTAGCTCTGCCAAACAGTGATTTCCTCGTTTGGCGCAAGCTCCTTCAGGAATACAAAAACTGATTCAATGTCGGCCACAGTGATACCGTCATCTTCATCGATGACAACGGTTCCACCACTGTTTGTACCACCGAGCCAGTTATTCACTGAACTTCCATTAACCTCTCCACCGATATACATGTCGTATTCGATGAATTCATCAATGTTGTTCTGGGCCACATAATTTCCGGTACATTCGTTATTGACCCACGTACCACCACCATCTGTACATTCAGGTTCAGATTGACCATTATCTGCTGTTGTTACATCCTTGATGTGTTTCCAAAGCCGTAATGGGTTGGTACCAACGTTTCTAACCACGTGTCGCGTCCAGCGAACATAGCTGGGTTTCATATCTGTGATCTGGTTTTTCTCGCTTGCAATCCACGGATTCTCAGTATCAACAGAGATATCGATAGTACCAGCGGTAATTTTGTTACCAGTGCTGGTTTCGGTGTCGGAGAAGTAGGCGCGGGTGACAGCAATGCCAACGACTGCCACAATCGCAATCGTCATTAGACTAATTAATATTCTTTTCATTATTTTTCACCCCCCTTCAAAGTAAGTATTAAGTAATAGATCGCTTCGCGCTCTGCGTCGCAAGCGACTAAAGTTTAAGTAAGTTATCTAATGCGTTACAAAGTAATTTACGATACCTTCGTATAGAGCTTGGGCTTCGTCTTGTACACGTTTGTCGGTGCCGTCTGTCAGGAGTGAGTATTCGTAACTACTTGTCAGGAAAAATCCTTCACTTATTGCCGCCGGCATTTTTGCTTTTATTAAGACTCCAGAGGCAAAACGACTTATTCCATTGTTTGTCGTTCCAAGTTTGCTAGAAACGCTGTCGACTAACGCGCGTGCCAGCTCTACATCAACTTTCTTCATATAAAGCGCTCTGGAATAATCGATCTCTGGATTGGTAGAGCCATTGTGATGGATGGAAACCAAAATATCAGCCCGCGCCCCGTTGCAGAAAGTGTAACGATCACGGTTGGAAAGTGCCACGTCTGTAGTCCTAGTTTGGTAAACAGTATAGCCGCTGGCAGTTAAAATGCTTGCTAATTTATTTGCCACGTCCAGATTTAAATCTTTCTCGGTAATTCCTCCGTTAGACGTACCAATATCAGTTCCTCCATGGCCAGCGTCAACGCAGACTGATCTTACTGCAGCATTTATCACTGTCCTATTTGGAAGGATAAACAGAGTGGTTATTAGTAACGCTAATGAAACAACCAAAACTTTTTTCATAATTTTTCAACAAAAAACCAGACCTTTTTGGTCTGGAATTAATAAAACTTAGGGCTGACTAGAACAGAAATAAATTGATTTTTCATAACGATTTTTGGGGCAGCAACTATTGGGGCAGCAAAGAAGTAAGAATAACGTACCACCTTTTTCTTGCCGTGTCAATAAGAAATTTTAAGTTTAGTTTGTAAAGCGAAAAGGGCCCGTACCCTCCCGGGCCCTTTTCACAGATCTTTATGGCCCAACGTTCGAAGTGTTCGTGTTCAACGGGCTATTGGTTACAGTTGTATTCCCTGATGCCTTACCACTATCCACTTTACCGTTGCCGGTGTTTTTGTTTGCTTTGTTCTTGCCTGTCTTTGCTTTCCTAGTCACGTTGTTACCGACTCCAGCATTGTTACCCTGAGTTGCCGCTAATGTTTTGGTAGAAGTGGCCGTGACGTTATTTTTCGAATCCGCACCAGTATATAAGTTGCTCGCGTCGTTACTGGTGTTTGCACAACTCACTGTAGCATTGTTAGAATTACCAGAGTTGGTCACACCCACATCACCACTAGCATCTCCGGTCAACACTGTTCCGTCAACGGTGTTTTGATTGGCTTCGTTACCACCAGTACTGGATATAGAGGTAATGTTATTTGTAATATTTAATGCGTTCTGTTGATTCGACACACAGTTAACACTACTGGTAGCAGTAGCATTGTTTATCGAATCTGCACCAGTCGTATCATTGGTCGCCGTGTTGTCGGCTAGGGCCGGGGTAAAAGCAAACGCGACAGCGGTTGCGGCAGCAACCGCCGCTCTAAAGTATCGCTTCATATTTTATTTCACCCCCCTTCGGAATAAGTAATAAGTAATAAGTATTAAGTCGTAAGTCTTAAATATTAAGAATTCTTTTGCTTTTTATACTTCATCCTTATTACGTGTTTTTTAGTTTTTTGACTGATGACGTCAGGATCTTAAGGATTTCTTCAGCCTCGTCAAGTAAGTTCTCCATTCTCCTTTTCATCTTTAAACTATTGCTTTCCGCCATTATTCTTAACCAGTAATTAGTTTCTCTTGCTTCCTTCTTTGCTATATTAGTGCTGTTGGTGAATTCCGCCTTCGTGTGTGCACCCAAGGCTTCTTCAAGATTGGCACCGATTGATGTTCCGGATCTCAAAACCTGGTTGATTAAGACCCTGTTAATCTCGTTCTTTGGTAATTCTTTACAAAGTTTTATTACTCTTAATGCAAATTTAAACGTCCGCTCTCTGATATCTTCTGGTTTTCTAACTTTACCTTTCATACTTTATCCTTAATAATTTGTACTTCGTACTTCAGACTTTATACTTAAACACAAAAAAAGCTGTTACCCAAAAGGGCACAGCTAATTTTTCTCTAGGTTGGAGCAGATCGGCAGAATCATAGCAGATTAAATTGTCGTCCGGGCAGAAAAGTAAATAGGGGCAGAAAAATCTGCTTACACTTTAAATTAAATTGCCGCTTGGTGTCAAGGTATTAATTTAATGGCTTGGAAAAGGATCCAAATATAAAGTTTACTCTGGGGTGGGGAGAAAGGGTGGTTTACAGTTGACAACTTTACGCTGGTTCCGAAACTTCTTCCTTGACTTCTTCCTTAGGCTCTTCTTTGAGCTCCGGCTCCTTTACACGCATACTTTCTGCCGCTAACACAGCCACTTCCTTAGTAACTTCCTTCCTACCTCTTTTGTCCAAACGAGCCCTCTCCCCGGTAGGGATGAGTCGGCCGATAATTACGTTTTCTTTCAGGCCGCGGAGATAATCGACCTTACCGCTGGTGGCGGCGTCTGTAAGCACCGAGGTTGTTTCCTGGAAAGAAGCGGCCGAAAGAACGCTTTCTGTGAAAAGTGAGGCGCGAGTGATACCAAGGATAACGATTGAAGCGGTGGCTGGATCGCCACCTTCGGCCATTACTTTGGCGTTTTCATCACTAAAGCGGGCTTTATCAACTAGTTCACCAGGCAAAAGAGCGGTATCACCGGTGGTTTGGATGCGGGCCTTTTCGCTCATCTTACGGACAATTGTCTCAAAATGCTTATCATTGATTGGAGCACCTTGGCTCTCATAAACCCTTTGTAGCTCGCCAATTATGTAGCTTTGAGTCGCTCGTAGCCCTTTTGTTTCAAGTAAAATTTTCAAATCAAGGTGGCCACTTGTTAAGGCAGCGCCCGCCCCCACTGTGTCCCCGGATCGGACCAAAAGCTCGCCTGTTGCCGGAATCACGTATTCTTTTTGGCTAGTAGCCTTTTTGCCAACAGCCTTGATGCGGACTCTACGCTCTTCACCCTCCTCAACGATCTCTACTCTACCGGGAATCTCCGCCATTACCGCAGGTGTCTTGGGTGTGCGGGCTTCGAAAATCTCATCCACCCTAGGCAAACCTTGAGTGATGTCCAAACCAATAATCCCCCCTAAGTGGAAGGTTCTCATCGTCAGCTGGGTCCCTGGTTCGCCAATACTTTGAGCAGCAATTACTCCTACTGGTGTGCCGATTTTGACCATTTCCCTCGTTGCTAAATCACGGCCGTAGCAAGCTTGGCAAACTCCATATCTTGTTTGGCAAGTGAATGGCGAGCGGACCAAAGCCTTATTTACACCAGCATTTTCCAAGGTTGGCAAATGTTCGTCGGTAATAAACTGACCTTGTTTAATAACCACTTTGCCTCTCGTCCCTAAAACATCTTCTGCCGCTACTCTACCCAAGAGGCGTTTAGCAAAAGCTGTAGTTCTGGTTGAGTCATCAGCGATTTCGAGCCCCTCTTTCGCCCCGCAATCTTCTTCCCGCACCAATACATCGTGGGCGACGTCAACTAATCTTCTAGTCAAATAGCCAGCATCAGCGGTTTTTAAGGCTTTATCTACCAAACCCTTCCGCGCTCCTCTGGTAGAGGTAAAATACTCATAAACCTCCAGCCCCTGACGGTAGTTGCTTTTGCTGGGTAGTTCAACAATTCGACCAAGAGGGTCGGCCACCAAACCTCGCATAGCGGCTAGTTGTTTTATCTGATCCCGACTACCCCGGGCACCTGATTCTTGAATTACCTTTAATGGATTCTCCGGCTCAAGTGCTTCCCAGGTAAGCTGGTCGATTCTTGTGGTTAGACCGGCCCAAATTTCTTCAGAAAGTCGGGCTTTTTCGGCTTGGGTAATTAAGCCCCGACGAAAGTCTTTTTCGATTATCTCTACTTTGGCATCAGCCTCGGCAATTAGTTTTTGCTTTTGGGGAATAATCTGGGCATCAGAAATCGCCATCGAAATACCTGAAACAGTAGCGTAGCGAAATCCAAGGTCTTTCAAAGCATCGATCAGATCGACCGCCACCTGACTACCAAACCGGTTTTGGCACTGTGCTAAAATATTCTTAACATCCCCTCCCTTAATTATCTTATTAATAAAGCGCATTTCCCCAGGAATCGCTTGGTTGAAGAAAACTCGACCGGCCGAAGTCTCAATTACCTCACCGTTCCAGTAAACTTTTATCTTCTCGCGAAGAGTCAAAAGGCCAAGTTGATAAGCCCGCACTACTTCGCCTTCGCTAAAAACTTGTTTTTTGTCGCCCTCATGCATGGTAGTTAGGTAAAAAAGACCTAAAAAGACATCGTGGCTTGGGGTCATAATAGGCTCCCCATCAGCCGGTCGGAGCAGGTTGTTGGTGGACATCATCAGATCTACCGCCTCGTCGCAGGCTGCTCTTGCCAAAGGAACATGGATAGCCATCTGATCACCGTCAAAGTCCGCCCCGTAACCGGCACAGACCGACGGGTGGATACCAATCGCGTTTCCTTCTGTCAGAACTGGGTAAAAGGCTTGAATACCAAGACGGTGCAGCGTTGGAGCCCGATTTAAAAGGACTGGGTGGGCTTTGGTTATTGGCTCCAAAATATCCCAAACTTCATTGCCGCGGCGTTCAAAAACATGCTTAGCACTTTTGACGTTGGGGGCATAACCTTGGAAGATAAGCTCGCGAAGCACATAAGGCTTAAAAAGCTCCAGTGCCATTTCCTTGGGTACTAAACACTCGTTTAATTTGGCACTTGGGGCCACTACAATTACACTTCGGCCTGAATAATCAACCCTCTTTCCAAGAAGGTTTTGGCGAAATCGGCCTTGTTTCCCTTTGAGCATATCGGAAAGGGACCGCAAGATTTTGACACCAGCCCGGGTTGGCAAGGGCCTTTGGGTCGAATCGATTAAAGCATCGACTGCCTCCTGAAGCATTCTTTTTTCGTTACGCAAGATTATCTCTGGTGCGCCCAGATCGGTTAATCTTTTCAGTCGGTTATTTCGATTTATTACACGTCGGTAAAGATCGTTTAAATCACTCGTAGCAAAACGGCCGCCCGAAAGCTGAACCATTGGTCGCAGATCCGGCGGGATAACAGGTAAAGCGGTGAGGACCATCCATTCTGGCTTTAAAGCAGCCTGGCGAAAACCTTCCACCACCCTTAAGCGTTTGGTAGCTTTAAGCATTCTTTGGCCTGATGAGTTTTTCACTTCCTCCCGCAGTTGTCCAGAGAGCTTACTTAAGTCTAGGTTTCGTAAAACTTCTAAAAGGGCCTCCGCCCCCATACCAATCTTTATAAAATCGGCAGCGCTGTAATTATCTAGCTTGTGGTACTCTTCCTCGGCGATTACGGAGAACCTTTTTAACACCTTAATTTTTTCAGCCGCTATTCTTTGCAACTCCTGCGTCCGACCAACTTCTGCGTTTTCCTCCTCTTTTAGGCTGGTCCGGCGGGCCTTGACCTTTAGAGTTAGTTCCTCGATTATTAGCTCTTTTTGTTCTTTAGTCTTGACATCGATCTTTTTAATCTCCCTTTGTAAAGCCCGCTCAGTTTCCTCTAATCCCTTTTTAAAGCGGCGCTTAACCTCTTCAATTTGTTTTTTGAAAGCTTCTTCCAAATTAGCCAGGGCCTTCTTTCTTTTTTCCTCATCCACTTCAATCACCAAATAATTAGCAAAATAAACCACTGACTCTAAGTAACGGGGGGTAATATCCAGTAATTGGGAAAGTTTGCTTGGAGTACCCTTGAAAAACCACACGTGGGCGATTGGTGCAGCTAATTTTATATGACCCATCCGCTCCCGCCTCACCTTTGATTGGGTGACTTCCACTCCACATTTATCACAAATTACACCGCGATAGCGGATTCGTTTATATTTACCGCAGTAGCATTCCCAATCTTTAGTCGGCCCAAAAATTTTCTCATCAAAAAGGCCATCCTTTTCTGGTCTAAAGGTCCGATAGTTGATTGTTTCGGGCTTTATAACCTCGCCTTTAGACCAAAAAAGAACATCTTCTGGCGAAGACAAAACTATTCTTAATGCTTCAAAATCCCTTACCTCATTCATTAGTTAGGCGGCCTCCTGCACCTCTTCTACCTCTTCTTTAAGTTCTTCTACCCCAAGCTCCTTGCTAACTTCTTCTCCCTTAACGATCGTCTCTTCCCCAGCTGCTGCTGCCAATTCTCTGGCTTCTTCTTCAATTTTTTCTTCAGTGGCTAGCTCTTTGGCGCTAACTTCTTTTTCTTCCTCTACCTTTGCTCCTAAAAGCTCTACCTTTAACCCTAGGCCGTTTAGCTCTTTGACCAAAACCTTAAAAGACTCTGGAACAGTTGCCTCGGGAATGTCGGTGCCTTTAACGATTGCTTCAAAGGCTTTGGCCCGACCAATAACATCATCGCTTTTAATGGTTAGCATTTCCTGCAGGGTATGGGCAGCACCGTAGGCTTCCAGAGCCCAAACCTCCATCTCTCCTAGGCGCTGTCCTCCCATTTGGGCCTTTCCGCCCAGGGGTTGTTGGGTAACTAAGGAGTAAGGGCCTGTGCTTCGGGCGTGGACTTTTTCGTCAACCATATGGACAAGCTTCATGATATAACCAATTCCGACTGTAACTCTGTTTTCAAAAGGGTCTCCGGTTTTACCGTCGTATAAAGTGACCTTACCATCAACCGGCAGTTTTGCCTTTTTTAATTCCTCAACTAACCAACTTTCACTGAAGCCACCAAAAGGCGGCACGGCTACTTTGTAACCAAGTTTAGAAGCAGCCCAGCCAAGGTGCGTTTCTAAAAGCTGTCCCAGGTTCATTCGAGAGATAACCGAGAGGGGAGAAATTACAATGTCAATTGGTGTACCATCTCCTAAGCAGGGCATATCTTCCACTGGCATAACCCTGGAAATTACTCCTTTGTTTCCATGACGGCCAGCCAGTTTATCGCCAATAGTAATCTTTCTGGTTTGGGCTACCTTAACTTTAATTAAACGAACCGCTCCCGGCTCAAGTTCATCACCAGCTTCTTTAGAAAGGATTTTAACGTCTACTACCGTCCCACGCTCACCATGAGGCATCCGCAGCGAAGTATCACGTACCTCCCGAGCTTTTTCGCCAAAAATCGCCCGCAACAGCCGCTCTTCCGCTGTTAATTCGGTCTCACCCTTGGGGGTAATTTTACCCACCAAAATATCATTTGGCCCAACTTCTGCCCCGATGTAGACGATTCCTTCTTCGTCAAGATTAGCCAAAGCTTCTTCGCCAACATTGGGGATATCGCGGGTTGTGTCTTCCGGTCCAAGCTTGGTTTCATTTACTGAAACCTCATACTCTTCGATGTGAACCGAAGTCAAAATATCCTCCCGGACCAACCTTTCCGAAATGACGATTGCATCTTCGTAGCCATAACCTTCCCAACTCATATAGGCAATCATCAGATTTCTTCCTAAGGAAAGTTCGCCGTTATCGGTCACCGGACCATCTACCAAACAGTCTCCTTTTCTTACTTTATCGCCAACTGTTACCAAAGGCCTTTGGGAATAGCAAGTGTTCTGGTTGGATTTTCCAAACTTCATCACCGGGAATTTGTATTCTTTTTTATCTTCTCCCTTAAGTACTACCTCTTTGGCATCTACGTGAGTGATTTTTCCATCTACCGGACTTTTTACAACCCGGCCGATATTTTCCGTTACCGCTCCTTCCATACCAGTACCAACCGTTGGCGCTTCGGGGTGAACGAGTGGCACGGCTTGGTTTTGCATGTTGGCTCCCATCAAGGCCCGGTTGGCATCGTCGTGAGCCAGAAAAGGAATAAGCGAAGAACTAGCTCCAAGCATCTGCCAAGGTGCAATTTCCACAAAATCAATTAGCGAGGCTGGGCCAGAGATAAAACTGCTTTTATAACGGAGTGGAACCAGCTTATCCAAAACAAGACCCTTCCGGCCGA
>Ga0154397_127_pt4 | contig 11681 bp, 8 predicted proteins | sample RifGroB1_FD_115901 | JGI IMG/M metagenome (GOLD analysis project Ga0154397, IMG submission 115901) | Candidatus Woykebacteria bacterium GWB1_45_5
TGTCGCCTAAATTTTAGCAAGATTTCTCAGAAGTTCCTCAAATTTTTCTGTGGAGTAGTCCTCTAGTTGCCATTTAGCGATTTTGCCAGATTGAGTCTTTAAGTCTTTTAAAACCGCTCCTTTTCCCAAACTTTGTTTTATAAGTTCCTTGGACTTTTTTTCGTATTCTTTAGGTGTCCAGAACTGCAATCCGCCGCCCTCATATTCTGGGTTAATTCCCAGGGAAACGTATATCTTCTCGTTTTGAGACAGGCTAATGTTAAAATTTAGATACTTTGGAGTTTTGGAGGCTGTCACATCCTCTATTTCCTTTCTGCCCTCTTTTAAATCATTGAAGAAATTAAAAAGTTGCTTAAGTTTTTCTTGTTCTTCTCTTCCTTGATAAGCATGGATAAACTCCTCATCGGTTGGAATCTTTTGACGGGTTGCGTTTATACCGATACTTTTCTTGACCTCAGCTCCATAAATCTTGGGTATCAAAATTTCAAACTCTTCGTGTTTGTAATACTCAAGTTCAACAGCGTAAACAGTAAACTCACTATTGTTGTTAAGAAATATGATTAGATCCTTTAACTGATCGTGAAGATGGTCCATCAAGACCACGAATTTGAAGTTGCCGTCTCTTAGATTTTGTTTAGCGTTTTCTAGCAGAGTGTCAGTTTCCTCATCGGAGATCCCAAAAAAGTCACAGATTCGCTGATTTAGGTTCTGGTTGAAATCTTTGTTAGTGTGGTAACTGACTTGCTCAGCAAAATCGTTAAAATCTCTAAAACTCGACCACAACGCGGCGCCGTAATCCAAAACTTGCGCAACTACTGTCCTTTTGTCTGGGTTTTTGTAGAACTTGGTTTCGACTAAGTAAATCTCACCGTCTTTATCTACTCCCAAAGCATCAATTGACCCACTTTTGGTGGTAAATTCTCTTGCCAAAATTAAAAGCCTAATATCTTCTTTGATATCGTAAAGAGGGATACTTTCTGGGTTATCGTAAATGTATTGTTGAAGCTTGTCTTCCAGCTGGAAGTCGCTTTTATCTACCTTAACCGCGTCTTTTCCGTTTTTAGAAATAATAATCGCCATCTCTTGGTATTTTTATAGACCTTATTTATTAAGTTGTCAATTTATTTAAACAAAGAAACTTAAATTGTGTGGGCTAATCCTGGAAATCTACAAAAAGTTCTAACATCGTAGCCCATTTGGAAATTTCCTATAAAGAGGTAAAATAATAAAGCCGCCGTAGCTGATTTTCTTACAGGAGTCTTTGGTTACGGCGGTACTGACTTTTACCTAACTTTTCAATAAAAACACCTCTCTGGCCCTTACACAGCCTCAAGGTGATTTAAACTTTGAACATCTCGATAAACTAAAGCAGGGTACTTGATTGCTTGGACACTTCGCATGTAATTAGCCACGAATTGTTCGAATAAAGTCCCCGCGTGCTCACCAAATTAATTATCCCCTCTCAACCGTGATAGTACACTCGGCGATGAGGGCAGCGATGGCGCCGACGGCGGCTAAGACGGGTGCAATTAATGCCCCAACCACGCCAACTGTTAGGGGAAATTCAGCTATTACCTTCTCATCTTTACCCTTAATAATAATCCGGCGAACATTCCCTTCTTTGATTAACTTTTTGACAGTCCTCACTAGATCTTCGCCACTTACCTTAAACGACTCTTGTTTTCTACTTTGTGAATCAGCCATGTTTTTAACCTCCTCCCCCCAATTATATCTCGTTTTTAAAAAATTTTCCGCTCAATATTCCAACCTTTAAATGAATTAAACCTATTACATGGGAGTGCAAAGTCGGAAAAATCGATACCTGTCACTTTTTTTGAAACAAGCCAGGTGTATTGTGGGTAATAAAGAAAAATTGCCGGCGCTTCATCAGAAAGCAGCGTCGTAAAAAGTCTATACTTTTCATTTCGCTCTTTTTGATCAGAAGACTTCCGAGCATCTTCAAGAATTTTATCGAGGCCAGATTTGGAAATCCCGGTGATGTTAGATTTCTGTGCCTGAGTGGTATGCCAAAGCACGTACTGGTCTGAATCAGGCGAAATCTCCTGAAAATTAACCAAGACTTCAAAATTGCGGTTTGGAACAATCTCTTTGCGCATCGTTTCGGAACTGACATTCTTTGTTTCCACCGCCACCCCAAGATTTATCCAGGCTTCTTTTAAAAAATTGCTAATCGAATTTAGCTCTGGGTCACCAACATTGGTGATAGTCAGGTAGAGCTTTTCGTCCTCCTTTTGCCAAATACCATTTTCGAGCTTGAAGCTGGCCGTTTCTAGTTTCTTCTTCGCCTCTTCCAAGCTATAAGGGTATCGTTCTTTAGCGTTATCAACCGAAGTGACTAGGGGCAGTTGGTTTTTAGCTGAAACAGAAGTTACACCGCCAATGGATTTCCTCAAAGCTTCTTTATCAATAGCGTAGGAGAGCGCTTGACGGACATTTTTTTCTTGCAAAAAGGAGGCCTTTGTATTAAAAAAAACAGTTGCCGCCCGAAAGAGAAAGGTGTGGCGGTAGGTTTTAGTCGTTCCAAACTGCTCCAACCTTTCTACTTCTTGCGGGCTTAAACCTCCCAGGGCGTGGATCTGTCCCAATTTGAGAGAAAGTTTTGCCTCGTTAATATTTCTGAAAAATTTAAAGATGAGGTTTAAATTACTGTTTGTCAAAACTACTTTGTCCTTATCAATTTTTTTCACCGAAAAAGGACCTGTACCAACCGGTTTATATTTTTTTAAAGAAATGTGCTTAGGCATAATACCAACAGTAGTGACGTAAGGAAATGGACTGAACGGCTCTTGCAACTTAAATTTAACCTGGTAATCGTTTATCTTTTCCACCTGTACGTCTTTAAAATTGGTAGCCAAGGGGCCTTGGTAGGAAGGTTCTTGGGTCAGACCAATGGTGTAGACCACATCGTCGCTACTAAATTTTCGTCCATCATGCCAAAAAATATTTCGTCTCAGATAAAATAGATATTCCGTCTCGGAGATTCTTTGGAAGCTTTCAGCCAAGTCTGGTTGTACCTCCCCCTTTGAATCGACCTTCGTAAGTCCTCGAAAAATCAAACTGCTGATGTCTTTTGCCGTCTCAGTAGAATCAAAGAGAGGATTCGGATAAGTAGGTGTACCAACTACCCCTTCGATGAAGATTGGCTTTCGTGATTCCATATAAGCAGCGGCTATTTTTGGAGTAATGCTAGGTATAAGAATCTTCAGAAAAAAGGTAAGAAGGATGAGCAGAACAATTGCCCCCGCAATCTTTTTTTGGTTCCGTCTTAGTGAAACCCTAAGGAAAGCTACGTAAAAACGGATTTTCTTTAGCATAAGCTGCTACTATTGAACGAAAATGAGGCAAAAAGAGATTGCTGAGAAAAGAAAGGCTAGGGCGATTGTCGTGTAGTGTAAAAGCTTTTCCGCTCCTCGCCGTGTTCGATAAACCTCGCCAGTGCCACCAAAGATACTGCCCACCCCACTACCACGGACTTGGAGCAGAATTAAGGCAACTAGTGAGATGGCAATTACGGTTAATAACACTAATATAAAAGGTCTCATGTTAAGGCTCAAATTTTAGCATAAAAGTAAGCAAGTGTAAATGTTAGGCAAAGATCCAAAAAAGCAGACTAGCAAGAAAACTAAGAGCGGCTGCGGCTACGATCGCGCTAGGAAAGCTGGGAAGGTAAACGCCAGGGATATTAAAACCAGCAAAGCTTACGCCAGAAAAATTAAAAGCGACAATTTCGAACCCGCTGACGGCGAAGGTCAATAAGTAAAGGAGAAGCACATTAATAAATAAGCTAAAAAGACCAAAAGTTATGAGGTTCAAAGGAATTGACAAAAGCTTCAAAGCTGGCCGCAAAAATAAGTAAAAACCAGCAAATATTAAAGCGGCAACCACTCGGTCGTTTGGCCCAGCAAAGGAAAACCCAGGATAAAAATAAGCTAAAATTAAGAAGGAGATGCTTGCCAGGGCAGCACTCCGCAGCATCTTTTTCATTGCTACTCTCCTTAGATTAGCAGATAATAAACCTTTTAGTCAAAGGTAGCTTTCCGACGCAAGCTTCGATGGTAGCGAAGAGCAAAACGGTGGGCTTCGTCTCTCACTCTTTGGATTAATTTTAAAGCGTCGCTTTGTCGCGAAATTCGCAATGGCCTTTTCCTCTCTGGTAAGTATAATTCTTCAAAACGTTTTGCCAAACCGACAGATGGAATTTCCAAGTTTTGTTGGTTTAAAACACTCAAAGTCGCATTCAACTGACCACGACCACCATCAACAACTAAAAGATCTGGTTTTGGCCAGTTGTGCTTGAAACGACGGTTGATTACTTCAGCCAGCATTGCCGGATCGTTAGCGCCTTTAATTTTTTTAATTTTAAACCGTCGGTACTCGTCCTTATCCGCTCCGCCATCAGTTAAGACAACCATCGAGCCGGCTGCTTCTTTTCCACCAATATTAGATATATCAAAGCACTCTATCCTTCTAGGTTGAACGGCAAGTCCTAGAATTTTAGCCAAATCTTTTAATTCTTTTTCGCGCAGTTTGCGAGGATCTTCTTCGAGATATTCGAAGATACTCCGGGTTGGTTTGGTAATATAGTAAAGCGCTTCAATCTTTTTCTGGATACTGGCCGCTTCTTCAAATCTTTGATTTTTCGAATACCTGCCCAACTCTCTTTGTAAATCGTTTATTACTTTTATTTTTTGTCCCTTTAGAAACAGGACGAGCGCTTTTATGTTCTTCCAATAGTCTCCCTCGTTAATTTTGCCAACGCAGACTCCTGGACAAAGCCCCAGGTGGTAATGAAGACAAGCCCGTTTCTGATTTGGCTTGCAAATACTGTAAGGAAAGACTCTTCTCAAGGTTCGTAAAGTTTCCCGCACCTTTGTGGCCGAAGGGAAAGGGCCAAAATAAATCTTGGCGCTGATTAGGTCCTTCTTCCGGCCCGTCAAGACCTTAGGAAATCGGTCGGTTGTTATCTTTATGTAAAGATAATCCTTATCATCTTTAAGTTGGGCGTTAAAATGGGGCTTGAATTTCTTTATAAGGTTGGCCTCAAGTATTAACGCTTCGATCTCGGAATCAACCACAATTGCCTCAACATTGGTTGTTTTTTCGAGTAAATTTCTCCCTTTGGTTAAAGCACCTCTTGGCGAGAAATGGCTTTTGATTCTTTTTTTGATGTTGACGGCCTTACCGATATACAGCGGTTTACCGCGCTTATCTTTAAAAATATATACGCCCGGAGCCTCGGGGAAGTTAAACTTCATATCGACGGTATTTTAACACGAATAAGTTTAAAAGAGGCTCGAGCTCAACTTCTCTTGGGGCGTTTCACTCTAGCGGTAAAGACACCGATCAACAAAAGTGAGATCAAAAGTAGAAGTAAAATCTGTTGTCCACCTAAGCTAAAGAAGGGTTTAACGAGTATTCGATTTTCCCTAGAAATTTTGAAGGCCTCTAACCCGCTTTTCCCCTCCAATTTAGCCTTAACCATACCTTTAGTAGTGTCGAACAAACTGCCCGAGCGAATTTTGGACCGGAAGGTCTTTTTCTCGTAGGGAAAAATTATTGGTAGCTCTACCTCTTTCTCACCAACGATCGTAAGGCCTTCGGCCACCAAATTTACTTTCCCACCAATCAAACTTACCCCGGCTTTATTATCGATGTCTATGATCAAGGTGACAGGAAAACCAGCAAATACTTGGTCGGTTTTGAGGCTGAAATCAATTTTTGGTGAAAAGTCTACTTTCCCCTCAGCGTAGTTACTTTCAATCTTATTGCCAAGCTCAGTAAATTTTTTCAGGCTCTCCAGGTCCTCACCAGCCGGACTAAATAAAAGAACAAAACGGTCGGCCAGTTCTTTTCCGAAATATTCCTCGCCGGACGTACTTCCCCAAGTCGGGTCAATATCAACCCAAGTTTTTTTGCTTGAATCGTAAATTTGAGCCCAGACATGTAAATCTTGGGTATTCAAAGGGGAACCAATAAAGGTGGGTCTTTTCGTCTGGTCGTTACTTAAAGCAACTCCAAAAACTTCTCTGGCAGGCAATCCGGTAGCCTTGGCCAAAGCAACGAATAGGTCGACAAAATCAAGGTTGGTCGCCGCCTTCCCTTTTCGGAGGATAGTCGCTGCACCTTTTCTTTCTGCTACGCCCGATTTTAGGGCTTCAAAATCATAGGAAAAGTTGCTTGTAACGAAATTGTAAATGTCACGTGGGTTCTTTAGCTCTTTGGCCTTTTCCTGGATTAATTTATCTTGTGTTTGGACGAAACGACTAGCCTCCTTTGAATTCTCTAGCTCTTGTTGGCTGTAAATTTTGGGGTTTGGGAAGCTGCTCTTGCCGACCAAACCCACTACCCCTTCCACCTGCACCTCCACCAAACTCTTCGGGGCAACTCGAAAAGTAGCTACATAATTGCCGTTTTGGTCCAGACTTATTTCCTCTGGCAATGGATCAATCTTGCTAATTAAAACCTGCTGCTTATCGGTATCAAGCGGCAAGTTCATTGATAAGTTTTTTTTGAAAAAATTTAGGTTTTCCAACGGCACTTTATATTTAAAATGAATCTGTTGACTATCACCAAACTTAGCTGAAATTCCCTTATAAGAAAGGCTATCCTTACCAAAAGTTAGAATAGTCTGACCGCCGTTTTGGGTAACTGAATCTGGGTTTGGCTGGGCCGAAAAAACCGACCCAAAAGAAACGGGTACCAAAATTTTCACACTGTAAGATTCTATTTTTTCCCTCGTTTCAATTTTATTAGCGAGCAAACTCCAAATATTACCTTCTTTTTTAGCTAACTCCTCGATAATGTAGCTAAGGGAAAAACTAGTTGTATTATCCTTACCAGTCACTTCTTTATTCAGCCTTGTCGACAGATTAGTACGCGAGTCGGTTCTCTCTGCTTGAATATCTAAATTCCCCGCCAAATCCTTCCCGGAAACACCCCTCACTTTAGCGGACGGTATGTCAATAACATACTCGGAAACATGACACTCGCCAATTAAGTTTTTGACTGTTACATCTTGGGTAACCAGGCCCGAACCATCCTCGTTAATCAAGAACGTAAGGTTGTAGCTGCTCGAAAAGCTTTTGGCCACTACCTCCGGATCACTGCAATCAACAGCTGAAATTAGTTGAGGAACAAAACTAAAAAAAAGCAGTAGAGTTAAAAGAAACGCTAGCGCCCTCTTCATTTGAATTTTAAGGAGATTTAATCTTCACCGACCAAAGCCTTAACCTTACCGGAAATGTCTTCTGGCGTAAACTGGGATTTAATCAAATACTCATTCGCTCCCAGGCTCAAACCTTTCTCAATCAAATCCTGCTCGTCGAAATTGGAAAGTATTACTATAGGGATGTCTTTGGTTTTTGGTGTGGATCGTAGTCTTTTGAGGACTTCAAAGCCGTCCATTTCCGGCATTTTGATGTCGAGAAAAATTAGTTCCGGCCCCTCTTTAAAAGCTTTATTCAAACCTTCTTGGCCGCTTTCTGCTATTGAGACATCATAGCCATCAAGCGATAGTTTCAACCGATAAAGTTCAGCCACCTCTTTTTCATCCTCAATTAATAAAACCCGAATTTTTTCTTCTTTAACTCCTTCCATAGGTCGGTTTAGTCTAACACAAAAACTAGCTAGCTGCAACCAGGGGTAAGGTGAAGGTAAACCTTGTCCCCTTACCGGCAGCTGAATCTACCCAAATTTGCCCTTTGTGCAACTCAACTAAAGATTTTACCACGAACAAACCCAAGCCGGTCCCTTTGTTTTCCTTCAAATAGACACTAACGCCACCTTGTTGAAACTTTTCAAATATCCGCGGTAAAATGTTGGGTGGTATCCCTGCTCCGGTGTCGTTTACTTGGGTATGAAGGAAACCGTTTTCTTGGTGACACTCAATACTTATCCTGCCACCACTGCCCGTATATTTAATTGCATTATCAATAAGATTCACTAAGATTTGCTTAAATTTATCTTTATCCGCCAGCACGCAACAGCTGTTTTCTCTCCCTCCCAAATCGTATTTTACCTCGAGTCGGATTCCTTTATTTTGGGCTAAGACATTAAATTCTTTGACTACCTCATTGATGACTTCCGCCGCCGTAACCTTCCGGAGAGACAAACGGATTCGACCATTTTCAATTCGGGAGACATTAAGAAGATCTTCAACTAGCTTGGTTAGACGGTTAGTTTCGTTATAAACCTTATTAAGAGCCGTTTGAAAGTTGGCTTGAAAACCCGGATCGTCAAACTTACCCAAATCACCACTCAAGAGCAAGGAAAGGTAGCCTTTAACGACCGTTAAAGGTGTCCGCAGCTCATGACTGGTGACTGAAACAAACTCGCTTTTCGCTTTTTCTAATTCTTTCAGGGTAGTAATGTCGCGGATGACACTGACAATTTGTTCAATATCGCCAGCCTCATTAAAAACTGGCGTGTAGCTTACGCCAACCCAGCGTTCTATTCCACCACTTGCCATGTGAAGATGTTCATCATAAGGAATCGCTTCTTTCGTCGCTAGTAATTTTGAAACTGGGTCAAATTCGGGAAAATAATGGCCAACCGGGTCATGGCAACGAAAAATATCGTAAAACCTCTTGCCAACCATCTCTTTTTCTGTTCGCCCACTCATCAATTCACAAGCTGCATTAGCACTAATTATGTTCAAATCTTTATCCATAATATGGACGCCTTCTTCGACATTCTCAAAGACCGCCTTCCAACGGTTTTTCTGTCGTTCAGCTTCGACTAGTTGTTGGCTAATTTTTTCCGCTTGGTTTTTCAACATTGTCACATCACGAAAGCTGGCAATCATCCCAACCACTTTCCCTTGCTCATCTTTAATTGGTACGTAAGTTCCTTCTAAGTACTTGGTTGGCCGTGAGTAGATTTTTATCAGAACGTTAGTAATTGTCTTCCCGGCTAAAACCTCTTGATGGGTTTTGATTGAATCGTCTGAACGTTCCATTTTGTATCGAAAGTACTTATCTCGGTTATTGGCAATTTCTACTCTACTTGTTCCACCGATGTTTTCCTTAACACCAAAAAGTTTTGCTAACGAAGGGTTAAAACTAACCACACGTGCCTGGGCATCGTATAAGGCTAAACCATCCCTTGTGGTGGTAAAAATTGTCTCCATCTTTTTCTTTTCTTCCTCTAGACGACGTTCTGCTTCTTTATGTTCAGTGATATCCCTAATAATTGCCATATCCGCTGGTTTGCCTTCGTGCTCAATCAAGGAAGCATTAATCTCCACCGGGATTTTCTTGCCACCTTTAGAAAGTATCTTTATCTCGTAGATCCTCGGTATTTCTTCGCCCCTTAATCTCCTCTTGTATCTTTCCAAAACTAATTTTTTATATTCAGGGGCGATGAAATCAGTAAACGGTCTACCGATTGCTGATTTGACCGAAAACCCAGTGATTTCTGCTGCTTTTTGATTGACAAACTTTAAAACACCATCTTGGATAATGATAATACCGTCATTCCCTTTTTCAACCAAAGTAGAGTATTTATGCTCCGACGCTGCCAAAGCTTCTTCAGTCAATTTACGGTCAGTGATATCATTACCGGTCGATACAAAGTGGGTAACGTCTCCTCGTGAGTCTTTAATTGGAGTTATCGTTTTTTCTTCGTAATACAGCTCGCCATCCTTACGTCGATTTATTAAAATACCATGGAAAACTTTACCTTTGATAATTGTTCCCCAAAGACGTTCGTAAAATTTCTTATCGTGTTTGCCCGATTTAATTATCCTCGGTGTTTTACCAAGAACCGCTTCTTTTTTAAAGCCCGTCAGTCTTTCAAAACTTGGATTGACGTACTCGATCAACCCATCTTTGTTGGTAATGAATACATTATCATCCGCTTGTTCCACTACACTTGAAAGTTTTATCAGGTTTTCTTCTGTTTTTTTACGCTCCGTTATCTGACTCCTCAGAATTATATTAGCTTTTGTAAGATCCTTGGTGCGTTGGGCTACTTCATCTTCCAATCTCTCGCGGACTTTCTTCAGCGCCTCTTCAACTTGCTTACGTTCGGCTATCTCGCGCAGCAGCTTCTCATTAATCGTTGATTTAGTCAAAGCTTGCTCTGATACCCTGAGAAATCTTTCCAAAAGCTCTCTAGAAAAAACATCAAATTTCACCATCCTTTTTATCGAAGCAACAATCGCTCCGTTTTGATCTGCACCAACTCTTATTGGTAAAATAAGAAAAGAAGAAACACCTGGAAGCTCTTGACGATATCGGCTAGAAGCAACATCTTCGATAAACAATGGCCTTTGTCTTTTTACGCTTGTACCAATTGGCGAATCTGATAGCTTAATTTTTAATTTCTCCGCTTTAGATTTAGATAATCCTGAAGAGCCAACTGCCTTTAAACACTTATCGGTTGGGTGGTAAAGTAAAACAAGACTTGATTTTATCGGCAATAAGTTAGCTAGATGCGCTAAGATCGAACTCGCGACTTCTGGTACCCTTTCATATTTAAAAAGATCGGCCGAAAATTGGTTTAGCGCGGCGATTTCGAAAGGATGGTCACGCACCAAAGAGCTGAGTATTTCTAAAGATAACTTATTGTCCGCTGCTTTGCTCATAATAATCTTTACATTAGAGCATCTGTGTAGGTAATTGTTACAGCGAGACTATAAAATAAATTGGGAGGAAAAGCAAGATGGAAATCTTGTTGTCGGGCAATCAAGAAACAGACCTATCAAGTTCGGCGAAAACTTTTTTAAGATAGGTTCCAGTGTAGGATTTCTCCTCTTTAGAAACCTTTTGAGGGGTACCAACTGTTACAACTTCACCACCCAGATCTCCGCCTTCTGGCCCAAGATCAATGACCCAATCAGCGGTTTTTACTACTTCCAAATTGTGCTCGATAACCAAAACGCTGTTACCAGCATCAACTAAACGATGGAGCACAGAAAGCAGGTTTTCCAGATCGGCAAAGTGCAAGCCCGTAGTTGGTTCATCCAAGATATATAATGTCTTCCCAGTACCCCGTCTTGATAGTTCGGTGGCTAACTTAACCCGCTGGGCTTCTCCACCTGAAAGAGTAGTAGCCGGCTGTCCCAGTCTCATGTAACCTAGACCAACGTCAGCTAGCGTCTTCAGTTTATTGGCAATCGCGGGTATATTTTCAAAAAACCCTAAGGACTCACCAATAGTCACATCGAGAACTTCGGAAATATTTTTTCCTTTATATAAAATTTCCAAAGCTTCCCGGTTGTATCTTTTTCCGCCACAAACTTCGCAAGTGACGTAAACATCCGGCAAAAACTGCATTTCGATCTTGACCGCTCCGTCACCCCGGCAAGCCTCGCAGCGGCCACCTTTAACATTAAAAGAAAATCTACCTGGTTTGTATCCCCTCATTCTAGACTGCGGTGTCTTAGCGAAGAGTTCCCTAATATAAGAGAACGTACCGGTATAAGTTGCTGGGTTAGAACGTGGTGTTCGGCCAATCGGCGATTGGTCGATATCGACGACTTTATCAATGTGTTCTAACCCCTCGATCTGCTCAAACCTACCTGGTTTTTCTTTCGCCCGATAAAAATGGGCGGCTAGTGCTTTATGAAGTATATCTTCCACTAAGCTTGATTTCCCACTACCCGATACACCAGTAATGCAAACAAATTTAGCCAAAGGGATATCAACCGTAATATTTTT
>Ga0154397_137_pt1 | contig 11053 bp, 6 predicted proteins | sample RifGroB1_FD_115901 | JGI IMG/M metagenome (GOLD analysis project Ga0154397, IMG submission 115901) | Candidatus Woykebacteria bacterium GWB1_45_5
CCCGGGTAATAATCGACGGTATAGCCGGCCTGAGCCAAGGTTTGGGTGGCGCTCTCGATGAATTCTGGATTGGGGAAGGTGAGACTTAGCTGATCAACAATCGCCGCTTTCGGGACTTTCGGCGCTGTCGATTTATCTAGCCAGTTAGTGGCATAAACAGCTAGAAGACTAAGAGCAACGACAGCGGGGATTGCTAGGGAGATGATGAGCAAAGTAGCAACCTCGCTCCAGTGACCACTGCGCCAAAAGCGGTTCTTGCCCCCTTGCGCGTCCATCTTTTCTCTCCTCTCGGGTTACTTGGGATATTTATCTTTCAAGGTGCTTTAATTAAACGGATCAGCCCGATCTTAGCCTGCGAAAGTGTAGTTGTCAAGCCAAAGAAAAAGTCCCAGGGGATTCGCTAGGGGAGCGACTTTCACCTGGGACTTGGGATATTAGATCTTTGTCTCTCCCTCTCTCGGCTGTTGGCGGTCAGCGGCTTGGCGCCAGCTTTAACCAACTCATCGCCGTCTGGTGAACCAGAGCGTTCCGGCAGCAGCAAGGATGAATACTCCGGCTGTAGCCCCACCGATAACCCAGGCCAAACCATTATGGTCGGTAGCCGAGGGTTCTGTGCTTTCAAGCCCAACCCCCTCGATCGGCGGCAACTCGGCGGTCCCACCGACAGCAGACGCATACTGACAGGCCCATTCGCCAGCGCCTTTCAGATCGGTAGCGTTAATTTTCACTGCCACGCTGTTGACAGTATAATCGATCTTACATTTTTGAGGAGTGCCCTCAAAATAGCTGTAATTGTCTCGTCGAACCCCAGTGCCGAGTTGCTGCAAAATAGTGTTTTCACTAATTACAGTAGGTCCCTTGGCGTCGTCGTCTTTTTTATTATTTGGGGCTGTTGGGTCTGCTTTGCCCGCCCGATGACCGAATTCATGAACGATAACGTCAATGTCGAAAACAGAAGCTAATTGTTCCTTGGCAGCTTGTGTTCCAGTTTCCATGTACTCTATGACCTCATCGATGTCCCCCATATCGATGAAGACCGCGCGGCCTAGATTATATGTAAGTCCATTTTTTATAGCTGTGTTGTCTCGATGTACATAAACGGTGGTGTTCCCGGCAGTTGTGACATTGGTCTTCATTCCCGAGGAACCGTCAAAAGCATAAAGAAACTGATTTTGGGCTCTTGCCACATCAGCTCTAGCTCTGCCAACATTACTATCAGCACGGAAAATGATCGTTACTCCATCGACTTCCGCCATTGTCTTAAACGGAACAGGGGTGCCGTTTTTCGTCCAGACCACATTTTCTGGCACTACAGGGCCCTGAGCACTTTTAAATTGAATCTGCACCCAGTCGCCCACATCGACACAGTTTGCTCCCCAGTCTATCCAGACTCGGTTGTCTCCAGCAACGAAATTACCAGCGGCCGGATTGGGACATCCGGCAGGATTCTGAAGAATCTGAAGGCTGTTAAGGGTCGCTCCAGTTCCTGAATATTCAACACAGAGATCACTTGCTACAGTCTCAGTATCACCCACATCATAACTTGTGTCATTAGTGTGGGTAAATGGAGGAACTACCAAGATACCTTGTACAGCCCCAGCATTGGGCGGCGTTGCGCAAGGCGAAGGGGGGTAAGCAGCCACCGCTTTATCAGAGCTCGTGGCCAAGATTGTAAACATTATCATTAGTATCGGCGTGAGTTTGCCAATCCAACTCTTCCTTAGCCCCTTCATTTCTTTTCTCCTCTCTCCCTTTCGGGCTGTTTTGTCTGGCTCGATATTTGGTTGTTAAGAATGCAAGCTTGGTATAGTCCTTTTATTTAGAAAAGTCAACTCTTCTTCGCTTAAGGCTGCGAACGGGTTTTCAAGCCAAAGAAAAAGCCCCTCGTGGGGTTATCTATCGGCCCCAACGAGGGGCCTGGTGCTGCCAGATTCTTGGCAGGAAAAGTTTCCGGCGTATATGATCTGCCTCCTATTTTTTCTTCGGCTGGGTCAGGCTCACTGCCCAAACATCAGGACAGGTTTCCAGACAAAATAAAAGGGACAGGTTATTAAGGTACATTTTGCCTCGTGGCTTCGGTTTAAACGTTCACACCGAGCGTAGCGAGGTGGCCCGCCTGCATCGCCTATGCGAAGCATTGCGGGCAGGGGTAACACTAATACAAAGTATTTCATAGTGGTGCTTGTTTGTCAAGATTAGCTTTCAATTTGACGGGTGGTTGTAAAATGAACTAAGATTAGTTAGACTAAGCCTTCAGGTTTGCCGCGTTAACAAAGATTTAGTTATCGGTTGTCAAGCCAATATAAGTTCAAGGATAAAATTTATGGCTACTCAATACACTAAAACATTGGAGCAACAAGAACGGAAAATGCGGGTAATTTATGTCGGGAGTTACATTCCCCGCAAATGTGGAATCGCCACTTTTACTAAAGATCTCACCAACGCTATCAACGTCTTAAACCCTTACAACCTCACCGAAATCATGGCGATAAACGACAACACTAGTGCCTACGACTACCCTTGGGAGGTAAAATTTAGAATCAATCAGGATGATTTAAAGACGTATATTGCCGCTGCGGAATACATAAATAACTCTAGTGCGGAAGTCGTTTGCTTCCAACATGAATTTGGCATCTTTGGCGGGAAAAACGGTGAGTATGCGATACCATTCCTGGAGCAGATTAGAAAACCGATTGTTACTACTTTTCATTCTGTGCCCGATGAGCCACTGGAATCCCAAAAAGAAATTATTAGAAGAATCTGTAGCCTTTCGGCAGCTTGCGTGGTGATGATTAATAATATTGTTGAGCGGCTTATTTCGACCTACGGGGTGGATAAGAAAAAACTGGTGGTGATCCCGCACGGTGTGCCCGATATTCCTTTTGGCGCCACCGAGCATTTCAAAAAGCAACTAAAACTGTCTGGCAAATTTATTTTAACTTCGATCAACCTTCTTTCACCTAACAAGGGAATCGAAATTGCCATTGAAGCGGTGCCGAAAGTGGTAAAAGAAATTCCCAATTTTATTTATTTGGTAATTGGCGAGACTCACCCGGTAGTGAAAAGAAAATTCAATGAAGAGTACCGAAAGGAGTTAGAAAAGCGGGTTAAGAGTCTCAAGGTAAAAAATCAGGTCAAATTTATTAACCGCTATCTTACCCTGGAGGAGCTAATTAGTTACCTGCGGGCAGCCGATGTTTACATCACTCCTTACACTGATCCTGGCCAGGTCGCTTCTGGCACCCTGTCCTATGCGGTTGGGGCTGGCAAAGCCTGTATTTCCACCCCTTATCTTTATGCCCAAGAAGTTGTCGACGGCGATCGGGGTATACTGGTTCCCTTCCGCAACTCAGGCTCGGTTGCCAAAGCAATAGTTAAAGTTTTTTCCCAGCCGAGATTTCGTAGCCAGGTTGAGCGAAAAGCCTATGATTACGGCCGGTTGATGATTTGGCCTTCGGTTGCCCTGCAATACCTTGATCTTTTCAAGCTTGTTCTTCAAAAGGCAAAAATTTACACCTCGCGATGAAAAACAAACCTATTGTTCCCCGTCTTGATTTCACCAGGCCGCCAAAAATTGATTTTTTGAAACAACTTACCACTCCAACAGGTATCCTGCAGCATACGAAATACGGTATTCCCCATCGCTCATTTGGCTATTCCTTAGATGATAACGCTCGAGCACTCCTGGCGATGGTACAAGCTTACAAGCTTTTTAAGAAAAAAGAATATCTCTCTCTAGCGCGGATTTATCTTTCCTTTATTATTCACGCTAAAGAAGAAGGTGGCTTTTTCCGTAATTTTCAAACCTTTGACCATCGGTTTTTACCACATGTCTCACAAGATTCTTTTGGCGAGACAATGTGGGCTTTGGCCGAGACTTTTCGGAATAAAATCGAACCGGCTTTAAGTAATACTGCTTGGGAGCTTTTTTCGGAAAGTGAAAAAACTATTACTAAAATAAAATCGCCTCGCGCTGTAGCCTATTTGATTATTGCTCTTTACCACGCGCTAAAATCTGATCCTGGTAATATTTCTTTCCGCCAAAGACTAGTTAAACTAACAAAGTTTCTTCTCGGGCTTTACGAAAAAAATCAAGATGGTAGCTGGAATTGGTTCGAATCCGTTCTTACGTACGCAAACCATATCTTACCGGCAGCCCTTTTTTATAGCTACAGAGTGCTTGGCGAGAAAAAGATTCTTGAAGTCGCTAAGAGGTCACTAGCATTTTTGGAAAAAGAAACCCACGCCGATGAAGGTATCCCTTCACCGATTGGTTCTTACGGTTGGTATACCAAAGGTGGGGAGAAGGCGGGTTTCGACCAGCAGCCGGTTGAAGCAGCTTATGCTGTTATTGCCAATGTCGCGGCCGCTCAAGCGACCAAGAACAAAAGATATTACCGCTCGGCCCTGGAATGGTTTGCTTGGTTCCACGGCAACAATATCAAAAAGGTAAATCTTTATGATAAAAAAACCGGTGGTTGTTTTGATGGAATTGGCAAATTCGGACCAAATTTAAACCAAGGAGCAGAGTCTGTTGCCTGTTATCTGTTAGCTTATTTAGAATTGGCTAACCTTGCTTCAAAAAAGAAGCATTAATAACCCAAAGAATGAAAATAGTGGTTGGCCATTTTGTCCTGATACGTTATTATTTAATAAATGACTGTCTCGACCAAATACGGCCATTTCTCCAAAGACGGCAAAGAATACATTATTACCCGGCCCGATACTCCAAGGCCGTGGATCAATTATCTAACTAACGGTAAATATACTGCTCTTTGTTCAGCCACTGGCGGTGGCTACTCCTTTTATATTGACCCCTCTTACAACCGCATTACTAGAGAAACGCCTGGTGAACAGATTCTGGCTGATCGGCCAGGCCGCTATATTTATATTCGCGACAATGATACCGGTGAATACTGGAGTGCCAATTGGCAGCCAGTAATGAAGCCGGCTGACTTTTGGGAAGCTAGAATTGGCCTCGGTTATAATAAAATGGCCTCAATTAACCACGACATAAAAAGCGAAGTAACCTATTTTGTTCCGCTTGGTGAAAACGTCGAGATCTGGGACGTTACTATAAAAAATCTATCAGAAAAGTCCCGTGACATTTCGGTTATTAGCTACGTGGAATGGGTTTTGGGCAGTTTTTCCAAGGATCTTTCTGATCGAGTATTTGATTCGCTTTTTAATGATGTCTACTTTAAAGAAAACGTTATCTATGCTACCAAAAGAAGGTGGGATAGGCCCGATAAACCGGGTGTAGCCTGGGATCACTGGGCCTACATGAGCGGTTCGGAAGAGTTTGAATGTTTTAACTGTGTCAAGGAAGACTTTATCGGTGAGTATCGCTATCTTTCCAACCCGATTGCCGTCGAACTCGGGTTTTGTAAAAATGGCTATGGAGAAAGTGAAGATGCCATCGGTTCCTTAATGAAGACCTTTAAATTAAAAGCTGGTGAAGAAAAACGGTTTCATTATCTTCTCGGTGTCGAAAGAAGCCAGGAGGAGATTGATACAAAGGTTAGGGAGTTCCGGAAGCGAAGTTTTGTGGACAAAAAGTTTAAGGAGATAAATAAGTTTTGGGAAGACTATCTTGGTGAACTAACCGTTAAAACCCCTGACCCGGAATTTAATTTATCCGTCAATATCTGGAATAAATATCAGTCTTGGATCACTAGCCAAATTGGCGAGATGGATTCTTATTATATTGGTTCGGGTAGTTTCGGCTTCCGCGACGAATGTCAGCACATTTTCGGTGTTTTACCAATTAATCAAGGGTTTGTTAAAGAAAGGCTGGTTGAGATCTTGAAGCACCAGTTCGAAGAGGGGCATACTGTTCACAACTGGAATCCTCTTACTGGCCAGGGAGTAGTGACCAACCATTCCGACGATCCCCAGTGGCTCGTGATGGCCGTTTTAAATTATGTTAAAGAGACAGGCGACCTTGGATTTTTGAAAGAACGGGTAAAATATTTAGATAAAGGCGAGGGGAGTGTTTTAGAACACATGCTTCGAGCCCTTGATTACACTCTTTATCACGTTAGCCCAAACGGAATCCCTTTGCGGCGGACAGCTGATTGGAACGATGCCTTGGCCGGTGGGCACCTAGGCAAAGGCGAATCTCTCATGGTTGCCAACCAAGTCGCTTGGAATATTTTAGAGATTGTACCTGTATTGGAAGTGGTAAAGGAACGAGCCAAGGCTAGACGATATTTGAATATTTATGAGCATCTGAAAAAGACAATCAATGAGCAGTATTGGGATGGGGCTTGGTATATTCGGGCGACGGCTGATGATGGCAGTCTAATTGGTAGCCACCGCAATAAAGAAGGCAAGATCCATATTAATGGCCAAACCTGGCCGGTAATAAGTAGTATTGCTACCACTGCCCGGGGCAGGCGGGCGATGGATTCGCTTTGGCAGCATTTGATGACAAAGTATGGGGCTTTGACCTTTACGCCGGCTTACACGAAGCTCAACGCCGATCTTGGTGTAATTTCCCAATTTGCCCCGGGCTCAAAAGAAAACGCCACTGTTTTTTCCCACCCCAATACTTGGGTGATTATTGCCGAGTGTATCTTAGGCCGAGGTGATAAGGCTTACGATGCCTGGAAGCGGACTTCATTTTTGACTCGTAGCAAAGAACCCGATCTTTATAAGATGGAGCCTTATGTTTACACTGAATTTAGTTATGGTCCGCAAAGTCCCCATTTTGGCCTAGGCAGCTATTCTTGGATGACAGGCAGTGCGGCTTGGTTTTTCCGGGCTTGTACGGATTATATTTTGGGGGTTAGACCGCGGTTGGGGGGTCTATTTATCGACCCTTGTATACCAAAGGACTGGAAAGAATTTTCGGTTCAAAGAAATTTCCGGGGGGCAACCTATCATATTCATGTCCGCAATAGCCACAGGGCAAATAAGGGGGTTAAGCAGATTAAAGTTGATGGTAAAGCAATTACGGGACAAATTCTGCCGGTTTTCAGTCGGGGAAAGCACAAGGTTGAAGTGGAATTAGGTTAATGAAACTCCTTTTGTTATATAAAACTTCACCGGAGTCGCCGACGTATAAAACACCTTCCTCATTTGGCGTGCAAGGCGAGGTTTTAGCCAGGGGCCTTAGGGAATTGGGCGTCGATTATAAAATTGTCGATCGCCGCGATAGTGAAGGGAAAGAAGCTGCTTACAGTCAGTTTCAACCAGATTTTGTGCTCGGAATTGGTTATTGGGGTGACGTGCCTGAAATCGTAAACCACCCTCAACAACACGGGCAACGACCGATTCCTTGGATCGTCGCTGATGGAGCTGTTTTGGACTACCAAGAAAATTTGAACCAATTGGACTTAGTGCTAGCGACTAGCAATTGGGTGAAGGAAGTGCTAATAAGGGATGGGGTTACATCTCCAGTTGGAGTAGTTTATGAAGGTGTGGATACTGATGTTTTTAAACCAATTTCGAAGAGCACGCCTCAAGTCAAAGAATTTAGGGAAAGGTTCAAATTAGCGGAAAGCGAACTTTTGATCTTAACAGTGGGTGGTGATGGTATGAGTAAGGGTTTCCAGGAGGTTGTATTGGCTTTAAAACAGCTAGAGCATAAACTGCTTGGCTGGAAGTATATTGTTAAAGTAGCAGCTAGCCCAACTGGTAAAAACCAGACAAAGGAGGACACGTCTTTGGTCAGTAAATTGGGGCTCGATGGGCGGGTAATTTTCTTTTCCGAGATGCTTCACAAAAGTGGGCAATCGGCCCTTTTCAATGCCGCGGATATTTATGCTGCGCCTTCCCACAATGAAGGGTTTGGCCGCCCGCTAGTCGAGGCTCAGGCCTGTGGGGTGCCAGTTTTAACGGTTGACGGCACCTCTACCCGGGAGATGGTTAAGCATAAAATAAGCGGGTTTGCCGCTAAAGTGGGTGAAGAGATTTACAAAAAGAAGTTTAGGCTTGGTGAAAGAGAGGTTGAATTAGAAAAACCAAAATTGGTCGGCGTAAAAGCAGACTCAGCCGATCTTGCCGCCGATCTATTGGTTTTGGCTGATTCAAACCTGCGGTGGAAAATGGGCGAGGCGGGGAGGAAGTTTGTTTTGGAAAACTTTGACTACCGAAAGACAGCGAAAGATATGGTTGTGGCGATAAAGGAGAGTTTTGGGGTTGGTTAGCTTACAAATAATTCTTTTTGTCACCTTTTCCGCAAAAGGTGACACCAAAGGCGCCGCTAGACTGCGCTGGCTGCCCCGATTAAATCGGGGAGACGCCGTGCTCTTATAGCGGAGTTTAAAGTTTTGGGAATTGGAAATTTAAATTTATTTAGAATTTCGGATTTGTGATTTAGAACTTTGAGAAACTAGGCGGTTTCCTTTTTTATCTCTCCCAACAACCACAGTACTGCTTCCTTTTTTAGCCCACGCAGTGGTCGCAGAGCGCGGGAGTACCTGAAGAATTGAGTTTTAGCGAAATTCTGAAGTTACGGAGCGATCTATAACTTCGAAGAGTCGGAGGCTAGTTTAAGAGGTTTCTTTTTTAATTTCGCCGAGGAGCCACAACACTGCTTCCTTTTTATAACGCCGGTCACCCCTTGCGTTAATCCGGATGGCGGGAAGTTTACCACGCTTGCCCCAGCGCTTGATAGTGAGGGGGGAAACCCGCAAAAAGGCAGCGACTTCTTTGACTGTCAACAGCTCTGGTAAGTCATCGCCAAGAGCCATGAAAATTCCTTTCCCACGGGCAGATAGCCTACTTAAATGACTAAATGTGGCACTAAAAGTATCACAATAGAAAAGAAGTTGTCAAGATCTGAATTTTGTGCTTGGTTTGGCTGATGTGCTAGCAAAAGTTTGACAAAGAAACCTTTTAGGTAGCAAAATATATTTAACTGCCCAAATGAAAGCTGCCGACTTAATTAAACAATATCGCGAAAACATCAATCCTCCTTACGGTCGTAAAGACGCCATTTCCGTTTCCGGCACTTTGTTTTTACTCATCGCTATTCCACTAACAGTAATTTTAGCTACTCAAGCTAGAGAGCCGACAAGTCGAGCGCAGGAAACAGTTAAATCCCAAATGGCGGGCGCGGCAGAAGAGGCGCAAAATGAAAATCTTAGGCTGCTGCAGCTAAATAGTCAGTTAGCCCAGGCTGCTCCAGCGCAAAAAGGAAAGATCTTGGCGGGAATGAAAAGCGTCGCCACCATTCGGAAAAGCCGCCTGAAGGCTCTTTTAGATAAAAACCCAAAGGAAGCAGAAAGAATGCTACTGCCAAAGGAAATTACTGCCACTCTTCCAGCTGAGCTGCAAAGTAGTCTTGAACAGCCGGTTACCGCTAAAGGCACGTTGGAGATTTTAGCGATTGACGACTTCCCAAAGAAAGAGGCGGATAACGAATATTTTCTGCGAACAGCTGCCGAAAGATTTTCACTTTATCCCACGGGTGATTTTAAGATTAAAGCGGGAACGGATATTAAGATTTCCGGGACTGCTCTAGACGATAAAATCGTTTTCGAACCAGATAAAACCCAAGTTTCAAATGTGCTTGGGGAAACCACCGGTGACCAAAAAGTAGTCGTGCTTATGGTAAATTTCCAAAATAACACTAGCCAACCATTTGACGCGGCGACGGCCAGTACTAGAGTTTTTACTTCCACTAATAATTATTACAAAGAGGTTTCTTTCAACAAAGCCTCGCTTTCCGGAGACGTAGTCGGTTGGTACACAATGCCGATTAATCAAACCTGCGACTATAACACTCTTCTGACAAATGCGATTGCCACAAGCGACCCTTACGTTTATTTTCCAAATTATTCTCGAATAATTATCACCTTTCCGGTAAGTGGTGGCTGTGGTTGGGCAGGGATGGGGACTGTGGGGAAGTGGGGAATAAGCACGGCTGATGGTAACATTTTAGCTTCGGTTTCTTGGGATCTAGCTTCCTATTTTCAGCCGTCCGTAATTGGTCACGAATTGGGACATAATTTTGGCGCCGGTCACGCTAACTTTCTAGAGTGCGGTTTAGAATCGATTGGTGAAGCTTGTACGGAGGTTGAATATGGAGATTACTATGACATTATGGGTACAGCAGGTTACATGGGCCATTTCAACGGTAAGTTTAAAGAAACCTTCGCTTGGTTTGATCCGGCCAATGTTCAGACGGTAAGCCCCGGTACGAGTGTGATGATCTATCCGATCGAAAGCGCTAGTGCCAGCCTACAGGCGGTGAAAGTGGTTCGCGAAAAAGACGAAAATAATAATCCGATTAGCTGGTACTACATTGAGTTTCGCCAGCAAACCGGTTATGACACTTCTTTACCCGGTACTTATGTTTTTAACGGCGCTTTGATCCACTACTATGAGAGTTATGATACCTATCTAATTGATACCACCCCGAATTCTTCAGCCAATAGTTACAATGATCGAATAGATAGCGCGCTAGCAGTTGGTAATACATTAACCGACACTGCGGTCGGCCTAGAAATCAGCACCGTGAGTAAAGGAAGCGGTGACCTGACTGTTTCAGTAAATAGCATTCCCATCCCTTGTGTCCGAGCAAACCCCTTGGTTGAGGCTGATCCAAGCACCGCCTACGGCAATCCCGGCTCAAAGAAAAGTTACAGCGTCACAGTGACCAACAATGATAATTCGCCTTGTGGGGCTTCAACCTTTTCTCTAACGACCACTAACGTGCCTTCCGGTTGGACCGCTGCTTTTGCTGCCTCTCAATTAAGTATTAGTCCCGATGCCAGTGCGACAACTACTCTCGATGTTACATCCGCGGCTGGTGCTGCCGAAAACTACTACGATATAAACGTTACCGCGACAAACCAAGCTGATGCTAGTTATAAAGATAGTGAAACAATAACTTACGTAGTTACTGCCGATACTCAACCGCCAACCGTTGATATCAAAGCCAATAATTCAAATGGGCCGGTTACGATTGCTTACACTACTGCCGCCACCCTTTCTTGGACTTCTAGTAACGCCACAAGCTGCAATGCGTCTAATGGCTGGTTGGGAAGTAAAGGAACTACCGGATCGGCTTCAACCGGGAGATTGACTAGTAGCCGGACTT
>Ga0154397_128_pt5 | contig 10977 bp, 10 predicted proteins | sample RifGroB1_FD_115901 | JGI IMG/M metagenome (GOLD analysis project Ga0154397, IMG submission 115901) | Candidatus Woykebacteria bacterium GWB1_45_5
CTAAGTGAGTCTTGAAGGTAGCCCGACTAAACGTTCCTCCACGGTTCAGGTTATCAGCATCGGCAACTAAAGTCCTAGCAATACCTCGCAAGATCCACTGAACCCTAGTCGCGTAGTAATGAACCAGGTCCGATCGACCACCAAGCTTACCTTTGATCAAACCCATGTCTTGCCAGCGACGGCCGAGCCAACTTTGAAGTCGAGCCATTTCCTCGCGCGCAACAGGGGAGAGTGCAGGACCAAAGATGGTTGAAGAGGCGACTCTTTGTTCGATTTCACGTTGAATTGCCTCGTTGCGTGAAAGTTCACGCTGGTAGTTGGCGAAGATATGAATAAACATTCGCCGCGTGTGATTCATATCCTCAACCACCTGGTAGGTAAGCAGTTTCCACTGCTTTTCATTTTCGTCGTAAAAGACGCCCTTGCCTTTTCTCACCTCCAGAGGCTTTTCAGTGAGGTACCAGAGCGGTGAATCTTCGTTCAGGTTCACCCACCGCAGACAAAGGTAGCAAGCAGATATCGTGATCCTATTCCTCCGCTTTCCTTTCCTCCTCTCAAGCCTCACATTCAGAAAAGGCACACGAATCCGGAAGGCCAATGCTATTTCCAGCACCTCATAACCGAAGATAGGGGTAAAATCCACCCGAACTCTCTGCGGATCCGCAAGCCAATCATTGGCCGCGATTGCCTCCATTATTCGGAAGGCAGGGACAACCAAATCTTCCCTGTACTTTGACAAGATGATCCCTCCCCATGAATTACCAAAGATATAAGGTACGAGGCGGTATTTTATACCTTTAAGACGCTCTTTGCAAACCACAAGCAAGGCATTTATAATATGCTACGTAATTAAATAAATCGTTAACCTATGGCAAAGATATTTGATCACCTTTTAAATCGAAATTTGGCGCACGTTACTAGGTTTAACAACCGGCCGCAACATTTCCCAGAAAGCGTGGCCGAACACTCATTTTATGTTTCTTATTTCACATTGCTCTTAACCAAACTTTTGGAGAAACAGAAAGTGAAAATTGATGGTAAAAAGGCATTGCAGATCGCAATAATTCATGATGCCGAGGAAGGCTTTTCGGGGGATATTCTAAACCCTTTCAAGCATTACAACGAAAAAGTTTATCAAGCGATAAAAGAAGTAAATCGGGAAATGGTAGGGGAGACATTTATTGATCTACCAACCGATTTGAGTAGTGAGCTTGTCGAACTATGGCACGAAGAAACAAACACGAAAACGCTCGAGGCCCAAGTCGTTAAAGTCGCCGACAAACTCTCTCTACTTTCTAAATGCTTCGAAGAAATCCAAGCCGGCAACAACTATTTTGAAGAAATTTACAAACATCAACTTTCTTCCCTGAAAAAGCTAGACTACCCCTGGTGGCAAAAAATCCGCGACGAAGTCCTCGCCGGAGCAGAGAAACAGATTTAAATAGTTATCCAACACATCAGTCTGCAAAAAAACCTTGATAAACTAAACAATTTCTGTTATTTTTGAGGCGGCTAAAAACCAGCCGAACTGGCAATAGGCAAGTACCTTAACAAAAACCAAAGAGAGAAAGGGAGAGAACTCATGATCGGCAAGCTCTTACTCCTAGCCCTCGGTGTATTTCTGATTCTCGGCGCAACCGCCTGCCGCGGTAAGATTGCTTACCTCGGAAACGACGGAAACATCAATTTGGTCAATGCGACTGGTACCGACCAAATCACGCTGACCCTTGATGCCAGGGATTACTTCAAATATCCAGTGATGGACAGGATTTCTTACTCCGCTCCTAGCTGGTCGTGGGACGGACGATACCTAGCTTGGAGGAGAGGCGAAGAGGCTGGAACATACCCCAATTTTACCGGCGGTACCTCGCTTGTTGTCTTTGACAGCCTCACAAACACGACCAAAACAATCGACCTACCCGACCGAAAAGACCCGCTCTTCGGTTTGGCTTGGCGGCGGGATAGGACTTCTCTCTACGTCGACTACACTACGATGGAGGGAGTAAATGCGTGCTTTGCGGACACCATCAAGGGCTTTCGGATCGCCGAAGTGGATGTCGAAACAGGAACGACCAATACAATATTACTTCTGGAGGATGGTTTTTTCGCCTGGAACATCAAACCATCACCAGACCCCAATCTTCTTGCCTTCTACCTGAACAACTACTGCGAGGGTCTTGGTAAACTTTGCATCCTCGACCTAACTAGCGGCGAGAGACGTTGTACGGCTGAAGCAGTTGGCAGAGCCAATTGGTCGCCAGATGGGCAAAAGCTCATCTTTGACACCTGTTTTTACTTAGCGGAAGCCTGCGGTATAACAATTCTGGACGCAGACACTCTGGCGGAAACTGCCGTTTTCCCCAGAGGTAGTTCAGTCTCTTATACCAACCCGGTCTGGTCACCCTCTGGAGATTTGTTCATCTATTCATTGTCACGGGGCCCACTCGGCCAAGAAAGTCTCGGGGTGTGGGCAACTAGTGTAGACGGCTCCAACACCTGGAAGATCGACGATGGCCACTTTCCAAGCGACCCACAAGCCTTTTCGCCCGACGGCCGTTACATCACCTATACAAAGAGGCTGTCGATCGAAAAGTCTGAGATCTGGATTGCTTCGATCGACGGCCACTTTAAGACCAAGATCGCTGATGGGAACGCTCCAGTTTGGCAACCCAAAGAGGCCGTTCCCACTCCATCTCAATAGTCCTTGGGTGGAGTAGCAGAAGAAAGGAGATCTGGCAGCCTAGTCCATAGGCTCTCCAGTCAGAGATCATCGTTGCTCAAGACCACCTCTATCCAGGGTGGTCTTTTTCTATTACCACCAAAACCCCTGCCCAAGGTCCGACCTTTGAACTAAACTTTTCGTACCCTCTACAATCTGGTTTTGGTCAATACCAAAATTTCTGAAAGTTGTGCGGCAAGATCGGACCTTTGAACCTAACATTACAAATTAGAAAAACCTTCCTTGAAAAGTGGCAAATCAACGAATCCCGCTCTTCCAATCGAAAATCCTAACGCCACCACTTTTGGGTAAGAACCCAAATTGGTACATAAACCGCTATACGAGCACGGCGTATTAAAACTAGCAAAAATGTGAGGAGGAAACGGAAACTGACCCCGATTCTATCGGGGGAATTTCCGAGGATCCCAAAGCATTTTTGCTCTAGTTTTACAGCCAGCGCAGTCTAGCGGTCGTTTTGGCGCCACCTTTGCGACCAAAGGTGGCATAATAAATAATACTAGAGGGTTGACAAAGGGTTCCGTTTGTGGTATACTTTTTAGCGTCTTTTGACACTTGACATTCCTTACGGATTGTCATAAATTCCCTTTGTACTTTGAAAGTTGAGAGAAAAGTCCTGCGGGGCAATTTGGGTTTCAATTTCGCTTGGAGCTTAGGTTGTCCTTCGGGACCCCAGCGGTGCGCGGAGACCACCTCCAGGCTGTGTAATGTCTGGACAGTTGACCGCTCTCAGCTTGTCTCGGCTTCTCGGCCAAAAGCGGGGTCGCAGAGCGAGTGGGCCGTTGGGTCAAAAAACAAGAGCAGGTGGCGGGGTTGAGGCGTTGGACTTCTCAAAAGGTCGATAGAGGTTCGATTTCTCACTTCCACCGGCTCGCAGCTGGAGGGCAAGTGTGTCCCGGTCCGTTTCTCCTACGGACGTCCGGCGACTCTCCTCCAGCTACTGAACTACCACCGGCAGTTATGGCCTTCGAGCTTCTGCCGGTTTCTCTTTTCTAGTTAAGTTTTCTGTGTTTCAAACCCGATAAAGTTGCGGGCACCACACTGTCCTTGCCGAATTTTGAGCGTAAGTAGTCGACTCTTTTTTCCAGCTCCAATCTTTTCTCCCTCACCCTATCAAAAAGATTAGGTTGGAGTGTCTGACACTTGGCCTCAACTTTTGAAACGGCGATACCTACTAATCGAAGCGGAGTACAACCATCCCAAAGTTCTTTCAATAATATTTCGCCCATTTCATAAATTTCTTTTGTCAAAGCTGTAGAGTAGGGAAGCATCCGTTGGCGGGAAACAGTCCGAAAGTCGCTGTAACGAATTGTGACGTGAACGCAGCGGCCAAAATAGCCCTCGCGCCTCATCTCTTCACCAACTTTTTCGGTAAGATATTGAAGCATCGCCAAAATAAACTTTGGATCAGAGCTATTTTTCGCAAAAGTTTCACTACGGGAAACGGATTTTACTTCGGCCCTTGGTGAAAACCACAAGTTATCGATACCGTTTGCCGCCTGCCAAAGACTTAAACCAACTTTACCTAGATTTTCTTCGACAAAATCCCGTGGTAGAGAAGCGAAATCACCAATCGCAATTTCTTTATTTTCCTTTACTATATTACTATCTATCAATATAGTAAGGATTTTTTGACTAGTTTTGTTATTAACGCCTGGTAAATCAGTTAAAGGTAGGGGAGCGAGAAATTCTTTTTCCCGGCCAAGTTCGACGTAGGTTAGACCGTCAGGTTTTTGAAAATCAGAAGCAACTTTAGCGCAAACTTTTGTCCCTGCAATCCCAATCGAAGCAGTAATACCAACCTCGCGTTCAACATCTTCCTTAATTTTCTTTGCTATTTCGACTAAATCTGGGTAAATTAATTCGGTTCCAGAAAAATCTAAAAATGCTTCATCAATCCCAGTTTGTTCTATTTTCGGCGCATATCTAGCGGCAATGGAAAAAACTTGATTTGACGCTTTAATATATTCTTCGTAATGACCACCGACGACAATCGCTTCCGGGCAAAGTTTCAAAGCTTGAAAGAGAGGCTGTCCGGAACGACAACCAAATTTTCTTGCTTCATAAGAACAAGTAGCGATAACACCCCGAGGGACACTTCGGCCGTGAGGATCAACCCTACCAACTAAAACCGGTTTACCACGCAAGGAAGGATTGAGCTTTATCTCAACACTAGCAAAGAAAGCGTCAAGATCCAAATGCATCCAGGAAGGACGGGTATTATGTATCATGTATTATGTATCATTGTCCGAAATATATCCGAATAAATCAAGGGGGTCAAAATAGATCAGGGAGAACTTCAGGTTCAAACCTTCGACTTTCGCCAACCGGCGCTTTTAGCTTCTTCTTCGGTACAGAACCAGCGTTCGCCTTTGCCCTCGTCAATTACGGTTTGGTTGTAATAGCGCTGACCAGGCATATGGTAGATTTTCTCGCCAGAAGAGGAAATATTTCCTTTAATTACACAATTGGTTGCCGGCTGGGTTGTTTTAGTCCCTGCGACCAATCCACACGAACCCCATAAACCACGGCTGGCTTCTCGCGCTTCTTTTTCAGCTTTGGTAAATAAATATTGGTTCTTTACATCCGGTGGGTAGGTTGAAGAAAAGGCGTAACCTTCTTTGACCAAAATTTCATTAACAAAACTATCGCCAACATAAACATAGCGTAACAACCGGCTATATTTATCAGTCTCTGAAACATCTTTCTCTAAGCGAACGCGTTTTCCTTCAACCAACTCCCGGTTTTTCGCTGCGGCTTCTTTCCCAAAGCACTGAACGCCCTTTCTTGGATCAACAGTTTCAGGTGTATCAATTCCAATGTATCTAACTTTCTGGCCGCCTTCGATTTCAATCGTATCGCCATCAACCACTCGAGTAACTAAAACGCCGTCGCCGCTTGAGGCTTGTCCTTTTTCATTTTCGCGAGAATCCGAAGAGCTGCCGGAGGAACTGCCATTTCCCGAAACGGGCGAGTTACTAGACTCATGGTCAGATGGAACAATACGCGTTGGCCCGTTTGTCAGATTAGACAAAAGAGCGAAGCTGCCAAGAAAAACGAGAAGGAAAATAGCCCCAGCCAAAAATCTTTGTGTCACTCTCTAAAAGTAAAACAGCCAACTATACTTGTCAACTCAAAACTTTTCCGCTAGAATAACACATCAGGAAAGGAGGGTGGAGGAAGATGTCCTTCGCTTACGAGCAAATAGGCCTCCGAATAGCCGGACTGGTTTGTCGGCGACTCGAGCTTAAAATCGAGGGGGCGAAGAACATACCAGTTTCCGGCCCTTTACTGTTAATAGGCAAACACCAAAGGGAAGCCGACGGGCCGTGGGTGCTCGGATCCGTTCCGAGACCCGTCTGGACAATCATCAAGGACGATGTGAACTGGCCGACAAAGGCAATCCTTGGTTTGCTAGGCAATATGTACCCCATGAAGAGAAACGCCATGGATCCAAGCGCCTACAGGACAACAATCGCTCACTTACGTAAAGGAGAGGCGGTTGTTATGTTTCCTGAGGCACATCGTGTCCGCGAACTTATTGGCTTCCACCCCGGCGTAGCTGGTATAGCGAGAAGGGTGGAGAAAACTCCTATAGTACCATTCGTCGTCCTCAACTCAGAAAATCTGGGGGTTTTACGAATAGTACACCACCTCTTCTTGGGGGCTCCAACGGAACAACCAATCATCAGGTTCGGTCTACCTTTCGTCCTACCACCTGCTACTGAGAAGCGGCGGAGTGATCAGTACCAAAAGGACATCAAGTTTATCCGAGACAAAGTAGCAGCACTGATGCCACCGGATCTGATCGGAGGTAACGAGCTGCATGTAATCTCAAAAGAGAAGTAGGAGAGGCTGTCAAATAACGAGGAGGGCTAAAAGGTCGTAGACCTTTTAGCCCATCGCTCCCTCCCCAGACTCTTTTGCGCTAGAGTGTACCAACCGGTCTACCGCAATCAACCGCAATACCAACCGCCCCATAGCCAGCTTGGCCAATGATAATGGCGGAAGCCTCTGCCATGATTATTTCACCGATCGGCACACCAAGTCTCGCGCTTAGACTCTCGGCTACGTACCTGGCTCGTCCCTCATCGTCTGTTTTGATTACCGAAAGCCTTCCTTGGCCAGCTTTTTCCGGCCAACGCTCGACCACTTTATCCACCAGCGCGTTGCAGGCTGCCTTCATCGCCCTGTGGGGAATACCAAAGCGCTTAGGCTTCTCGTTGGGTAGCAAGATTATGGTCGGGTGCAGCTTCAGGACCGAGTTCACAACGAGCAGCAGCCCGTCAACCCTACCGTGCTTATCAGCGTACTCGGTGGTTTCCAAAGCGGCGCAGACAAAAATGTTATGCCGCCACGACTCTGCCATCGCCACAGCATTGTCAAGGCCGACGCCTTTTTCGATCTCCCCAGCCAACCGCAGAGCAAGAAGTCCCATACCCATAGCGGTGGAGTAGGAATCGACTACCTCGATATGCAGACCATCGGCAGGTCTATCTGTGAGTAACGATTGCGCGCCAGTTTTGATCGAGTCGAAAACACCGCTTGAATGCTTCGGTAAAGTAAGGGCGACAATGTCCTTGATCCCTTGTTCATCAACTATCGACTCAAATACCTGCTTGGCGATACCAGGCGGAGGAGCAGCGGTTTTGACTTCTTTGTTTTCCCGCTGGGCGGCTGTGATTTGCGAGACCGATATGTTACCCGCTTGACTACCCTCTAGGTAGTTCATCCCGTCAACCAAAACCTGTAGCGGGATTACCCCGATATTATGCTGTTTGAGCAGATCGGGTGGCAAACCAGCCCCGCTGTCGACAACCAGTTTTATCGATGCCACTTTCTCCCTCCTTGATCTCGCTCGCTAAGACCAGTAGCTAGTATAAAATCTGTTGAGAAATTTTGCAAATTGTGGTAAAAACTAGCTAATGAGAAAATTTGTTTTGCTGGCCGTTGTCATATTAGTTACCGGTCTGGCCTTTCTCATTCTTTTTGCTAAAGAAGCTGGCAAAGAAAAGGAGGTAGAAAAACCAAAAATGGGCGAAAACATTTCTTTTAATACAAATGACGGAATAAAGATAGCGGCGACTTTTTACAAATCCCAAAACCCAAATGGTGTGGGCGTGATTTTATTACACATGCGGGCAAAAAGCCGCGGCGACTGGGCGGATTTTGCCGCAAAATTAAATGACGCTGGTTTTGATGCTCTAGCAATTGATTTCCGAGGCCATGGCGAAAGTGGGGGAGTAAGCGTCAATAAATTTTCCGAAAGCGATTATCAAAAACTGACTCTCGACGTAGCAGCCGCAGAAGATTATTTAAAAAATGAAAATATAAAAATTACTATCGCTGGCGGCAGTATTGGCGCCAACACGGCTTTAAATTACGCCGTCCAAAACCCGAACGTGAAAGCAGTCGTTTTACTTTCTCCGGGGTTAAACTACAAAGGAGTAAGAACCGATGGAACCAGTAAACAGATAACCGTACCGATATTCCTAGCTAGCTCTTCCGATGACCCGCAATCTTACGATGGTTTGGCAACTTGGAAGGCAAACATCAAAAACCTTGAGCTTGTTACTTATACCGATGCTGGCCACGGTACAGATATGTTTGGTCCCCATCCCGAACTCGCCGAAAAAATTATTGACTGGCTCAAGAAAACCACACTTTAATTCCGAACTGAAGGATCAAACCCTTGAGGCCAAATGTTTTTTATTGGGATTGATCTTAGTTGGAAAGATAAGAAAACCACCGGAATTTGCATTTTGGATGAAAACCGCAAGATCCGATCAAGTAGAGTAGTCCAAGGAGCAAAGCTTCTCACCGCTATTCAACCTTTCATCAAAAAAACCGCAGTGATTGCTGTTGACGCACCGCTGACCATCGGAAAAGGGAAAGGAAAACTAAGACTCTTTGAAAAATTTTTGTTGACCAAGCCATTTCGACCTTGGCGCACAAACCCCCTACCACCTGCTTTTATCAAATCTTAAGATATAAATCAAATTTCACAATGATCTTGCTATTAATGACTCATAGTGATAGTATTCTTTTCAATGAAAACAGAACAATCCTATAAGGGGAAGGTGGTTTTAGCCATCGGGGCCCACCCGGATGATATTGATTTCGCCGCTAGCGGCACAATCGCTAAGATGATTAAAGAGGGGGCGACTGCGTACCATCTCTTACTTACAAATGGGAATAAAGGATCAGAAGATCCAAAAATAAGCAAAGAAAAATTAGCAGAGATAAGAAGAAAAGAACAGATTACAGCAGCCAAAATATTGGGATTCGAAAAAGTCTTCTTTTTGGATCATGAGGATTGTAATTTAGTGGACGATATCAACCTAAAAGAAGAGATAGTTTATCATATCCGAAAATTAAAACCCGATATTGTTTTTTGCTGGGATCCAACATTGATTTATTCACTAAGACACAACTATATTATGCACTCAGACCACCGAGCCGCTGGACAAGCCACCCTGGATGCAGTTTATCCACTTAGTCGTGACCGCTTAACCTTCCAAAACCTTGAAAACTACGGCGTAAAACCCCATAAGGTAAAGGCTGTCTATATGATAAATATTGATGAGGGAGATAATTTTTTTGATATCAGCGAAACAATTGATTTAAAAATCAAGGCTTTGAAGGCTCATAAAAGTCAGGTCAGTGCAAGACACATCGAAATGATAAAGGGGTGGGCAAAAGAAACCGGTAGAAAAGTAAATTTCAAATATGCTGAGGCTTTCAAGAAAATTGAACTCCTCCAATAACCAACTAACGCTAGTCTGCTGCTTGATCACCAGGTTTTATTTTGCTAATATGTTTCGAACTTATTGAAGGGAGGGAGACCTTCGTGGATTGCTCGTGTTGGTTTGTCAACGGGAGAGGAGAGCCCGAGCAAAGAAGATGCAGCTCCGGTGAGCGGCAGGACCAAGAGTGTCGTGGCTTCCCTGATTGCGGTTTTGTAGAAGGCAATGTAAGTCACCGCGATGCTTTGGCTGCGCTTCAAAGAGAACGGGAGCAAGGAGTCGAGAGAGCAGCTAGAGAAGAAGGGATGGTGAGTCATATCGAAGGAACTTCAGCGGACGACGCAAAGTTTCTCAACGAAGTCAATCATGGAGTGAAAAAAACTTAATATTTTGTTGACTTTCTTCCGAATTCCAGCTATTACCGAGAGAGATAGGACCGACGCTGCCTGCTTTGTTCGTCGGTCCTTTTTCTTTAAGTTGATTTTCGGTAAAATTTGGGGTAGAGTAAAGTTATATGAGAGTTGGTACTGCTCATCTTCCGTTACATTATGGATCTGCGCCGCGCTGGCTCTTTGAGCGGATGGCAAAACTTGCTAGGGAAATCACGATTGTCATTGTCGATGAATTTGGGGCAGAGGAGTTTTTACGTCGGATCTCCCACCCGTATTGGTTTCAATCTTTTGGTTGTGTCTTGGGTTTTGATTGGCACAGTTCTGGTTTAACGACAACGGTTGGCGGCGCATTAAAAGTTGGTCTTGCACCAATATCTAAAGACTTAGGTTTGTTTGTTGCTGGAGGAAAAGGAGGCACAAGCCGCAAAACTCCCGATGAAATTAACCAGACCTCACAAATGTTGGGGAAAGATTTCTCAAAACTAGTTTATTCTTCCAAAATGAGCGCCAAAGTAGATACCGCAGCTTTGCAAGATGGCTACGATCTTTACCATCACAATTTTTTCTTTACTAAAAAAGGTGATTGGGCAGTAGTTCAACAAGGGATGAACCCCTATACTCGCTGGGCCCGGCGCTATCATTGGCTTTCCGATAACCTGACTTCGTTTGTCGAAGAGCCGCACAACGCAATCGCCTCGGATCAGAAGGGTTCTGTACTCAATATGGTCGCGAAAACTAGTTTAGAATCTAGAATTCAGAGTTCAGAACTAGCAAAAGAAAAACCAGAAAAAGTCGTTAAACAATTCCAACGAGTCCTAGAACTCCAAATGCCACAGCGGGAAGAGGTTGAAATATCTGATATCCAACCAGATAACCTTAAGAAAATTCTCCTTTCGACTTACGAACAGCAGCCAAAAGATTTCGAGAATCTGCTTTCAACCAGAGGGGTGGGACCAAAAACCATCCGGGCGCTCTCTTTGATATCGGAATTAATTTATGACGCACCAGCTAGTAGAGAAGATCCAGTCAAATTTTCCTTTGCCCACGGCGGCAAAGACGGCACACCCTATCCAGTCAACAAAAAAACCTACGATAAATCAAT
>Ga0154397_141_pt1 | contig 10500 bp, 8 predicted proteins | sample RifGroB1_FD_115901 | JGI IMG/M metagenome (GOLD analysis project Ga0154397, IMG submission 115901) | Candidatus Woykebacteria bacterium GWB1_45_5
AGATCGAGCCTTTCTTAAATAATATTCAGAGAAAATATCAAGGTAAAATTATTTTCGAAAAGCTGGAACTAACTAAGGCCCAGGAAAACCGCAACGCTTATTTTGCTTTTGCCAGCGAGTATGGTCTTGACACCACAAATATTGGCGTTCCCCTCATCTTTATTGGTGAAAAGTCCCTGATGGGTGAGGGGCCAGTAACTGATGAGTTGGAAAATGAGATTAAAACTGAGTTAAAAAATCCAATTGGGCTGAAAATTTCCCTCGGAGAAGCAAAAAAAATTCCGGCTGCTGAAAGTCAAGATATTGGTTGCGTCGATAAAACGGTTTGTAAAACACCAAACTCAAGACTTACTTTGCCCCTGGTTGTTGCTACGGCAGCGGTTGATTCGATTAATCCTTGTGCTATTGCTGTTTTGATAATTTTGATTTCCTTCCTTTTGGGGATCAGTGCTTCCAAGAAAAGACTTTTACTGATTGGGCTTATTTACATCGGTGCGGTTTATATAGCCTATCTATTGGCGGGACTTGGAATTTTGAAATTTATTCAAGTCTTACCGATCCAAGTAGAATGGATCCAGATCGTTGCTGCTATCTTCCTTTTTATTTTCGCCCTTTTGAATTTTAACGATGCTTTTGCGTCTGCGAGCGGAGAAAAAACAACGCTTGCGATTCCAGCCGGAACAAAACCACTAATCCAGAAATATTTGTCACGAGCGACGATTTTTGGTGCATTGATTGCTGGGGTGATCGTTTCTTTTGTTGAACTGCCGTGTACAGGTGCAGTTTATTTTGGCATTTTGTCCCTGATGGCAACCAGTGTGACTTTTTTGAAAGGATTGGCCTATCTTGTTTTGTACAACTTTATTTTTGTCGCGCCACTTCTGGTCATCTTAGTAGCCGCAGTGGCTGGTAAAGATATTAAAACCTTTGAAAAACTCTCTAAAGAAAACAAAGCCTTGGTAAAGGCCTTGATGGGGACAGTAATCGTGGTTTTAATTGGGGCACTGATTTGGCCAATTCGCGATTTTATTTCTTGGCAACTACAAAATCTGGCTAGTTTTGCTGCTGGGAAGGAAATTTCTTCCCTAACAATTTTAGTTAGCGTTTTAATTTCCATCACCGTTCTTTATTTCTTACTTGCCTACTTTAAACCAGTCGTTACCAAAAAAATTAAGGTTTTCTATTGTGCAATTTGCTACGCCGTTTCCCTCACCTGGCTTTGGCTTTTAGCACTGCTTGTTCTAGGGTTTAAATATGATACAAAGATTTTGGCAGTGTTACTTGGAATGAGTGTGGTTGGAATAATGTACCAGCTAGAAGATTACTTTAAGAAAAAGGACATCAAAAGATTTTGGCTTTTTAGGATAGTTTTGATTAACGCTGGTATTTTACTAATTTATGGGGTTCTTTTTGTCTCATTTGTAATTTTTCTAATCGGATTGGCCGGAGTTTTAATCCTCCTTTTGCTTTTCTTTTACCTTGCTGCTAGGAGGAGGGGGACAGCAGAAAGAATCAGAGAAACCATAACCAGCAAACAAAAGGGCAAAGCCCTAAAAGACCTTGAGGACCGCCTCGAAAACTGCTGCTGATGGCTTCTTCCTTGACAAAATATCGCATAAATGGTTATCTATATGTATGAAAGCCGATTGTGTGTATTGCTTTCGGACTTTGTCGACCAAGGCTCGTTTTAATATCTTTGAGCATCTAAAGAAAAGCGGGGAAAAGACCACGGTGTCTTCGTTAGTTAAACTAACCGTGCTGCGCCAGCCGACGGTTACTTTTCATCTTAAGGAACTAGCCAAAAGGAGATTAGTGCGCAGATACAAAGCAGGTCGTAATGTCTATTACCAAACCCACAAAAATTGCCGTAACTGTCCGCTTTTTGCCTATTAACTAGCAGTTTCCAAAATGTGCTTTTCCTTCAAGCTAAATTTTCTATGTTGACAATATATAATATAGATGATTATCTATATATGGTTATGATTAATTCTGAAGGAGGTGATAAATATGATTAAAGGCATGGAAAGCTTTACCATCTTTAGCGAGGATGCAAAAAAGTTAGCCCACTTCTATCAAGGAAAGGTAGGTTTAAAGTCCAACTTAGAAGCGGAGGTAGGTGAGCGCGGTGAAGAGCTTTATGGCTTTGAAATGGCGCAAGGTAATGGTCTTTACATCATGGACCACTCTAAGGTGAAAGGCAAAAGCAGCCAGCCAGATCGAATTATCTTCAACCTGGAAGTTGATGATATCGAAAAGGAAGCGAAAAAGCTGGAAGAGGCAGGTGTCAAAAAAATCAAAGACGTCTACCATATGCAAGGCTATGGTTTAATTGCCACCTTCGAAGATGTTGATGGCAATTACTTCCAACTCGTTCAGGTACGGCCAAGCTAGTTAGCCGAATTCAAGACCGGGTCTTGAACGTGGTTAACGATGGGCTAACGATCCCGGTTCGTTAGTTTTATGAACGATGGAGCTTGCTAATGTCAGCGTTTAGATAGTATCTGCGCGACGGGAAAATTGAGGGGCAAATAAATGCCCCGAGTAGTAAGTGGTATTAGAACTTTTTATTGTTTTTCAAAGAAATGAAAAACCCAGGGTTGTTACGGCGACTCAATTGAGCGCTATAACCCTGGGTTCACGCTGACGTTACGTGTCCCGCGAAGCTTTAGAGACCGTACTCCATACTTCCACTCCGCAGTGGCGTGGAGTATGTTGCCTTGAACTTGGTCCAGGTGCCGTGAAGTCTGATCTCACCGACGATCTCCCAGACTTCGGGGCCTGGTACTTTGGTGCACCCAATGATTGTAGCCTCGGCGTGCAACGTATCCCCAGGCTTCTCTTGGACCTTGAAGTAGGTCGGACGACTGTAATTGCCTATGGGCATCGAGTCGAACAAGGCCAACACCAGGCCCCATATGCCGGGTCCATCAACGATCTCTACGCGTGGCATACACCACACCTCCTATAGGACTAACATCCTAACCCATCCGGGAAAGGAATAAATAAAGTATAACAAAAATAGGGATGCAAGTCAATACTATAGGACAGGGTTTGAGGCTAACCTGCTTTTAACGATTTGGGTCGTTACATGCGTCTTGCTAAATTTTCACGATCAGGTTAAAATACTTCGACGATGAAAACTCTGCGAAGTATTTTCCGCCGAAAAGTCCGCTCGACCCTTACTATCTTTGGCATTGCCATTGGTATTTTTGCCCTGGTGGTTATGGGTTCGATGGCGGAAAAGCTCAATAAGCTTGTTGGCGGCGGGCTAGAATATTACGGAACGCGGATTACGGTTCAAGATGCCAAAAGCGGGATGTCTTTTTTCGGCGGAACCCCAATCGCGGTTTCCAAGATTGATGAGATCAAAAAGATCCCCGGTGTAAAATCAGCCTACGCTAGTGTAGAGATCCTGAAAGATGAAATAAGTAGCGGCGTAAACTTTGGCATGCCACCAATGATTGCTGGCTACGATCCCGCATCCTTCAAAGATGATCCAGCCGGCTCGATCAAAGTTGCTAGTGGGCGGGATATCCAAGCTGGTGATATCAAAAAGGCAGTTTTGGGTTCGGATATGGTGAAGAAACTCAACGTTGTAGTTGGGGATCAAATCGATTTACGAGGGACAAAGTTTGAAGTAGTCGGTATTTATGATAAAACTTTTAGCGCTCCAGACAGTTATATTATGGTGAATTTGCCTGATGCCCAAGAACTAATGCTGGAAAGCCTACCAACCGCCTTCAGACCCTCCGTTAAAAAAGAAAACCTTGCCACCTCAATTAGCGTTTTGGTAAAGGGTGGCTATAATGCTAGTGAAGTTACTAAACAAATTAACGACAAGGTTAAAGATGTGAAAGCTTTGGACCCGGAGGAATTCAAAAAGCAAGTGGCTAATTCAGTGGCGATTTTCAATCTGATTATACTGGCCTCGGCGCTGATTGCTTTGGTTGTCGGAAGTTTCTCGATTATTAACACGATGATTATGTCGGTGGCTGAGCGAATCCGGGAGATTGGAATTAAAAAAGCGATTGGTGCTTCAAATTTCCGAGTGTTGCGGGAGTTTGTCTTGGAAGCAGCAGTGATGGGACTAATTGGCGGGCTTATTGGCTTGGCTTTTGGTTGGTTAACCGTGGAAATTGTCAATTACTTTACAGCAGCCAGCGGGCAAATAATCTTTTTAACCACGTCGCGGTTGGCGATCGGTTCGGTGATTTTTGCTACAGTTTTGGGTGCGGTTTCTGGTTTATACCCGGCTTGGTATGCGGCGAGGCTCAACCCAATCGAGGCTTTAAGGAGCGAATAAATGAGTGAAGTAATCGTCGAGACTAAAGACTTACATAAATATTACGAGCTTGGCAAGGAAAACATGGTCAAAGCCTTGCAGGGCGTGAGCTTGCAGATCAAAAAAGGAGAGTTTATCGCGATTATTGGCCCGTCTGGTTCGGGAAAAAGCACCCTGATGCATATTTTTGGTGCGTTGGATAGTCCGACAGAAGGGCAGGTATGGCTGGACGGGGAAGAAATTTCCAAAAAGAAAATCTCTGGCCTTTATAAGATTCGGGGGAGAAAGGTTGGTTTTATCTTCCAAGGCTTTAACTTGATACCGACAATGACCGCTTTGGAAAACGTTATGCTGGCCGTTGAATATAGTGGTCGGAAAGCAAACGCAAAACGGGAAGCGGCGGAGATTTTGACGGAGGTGGGACTAGAAAAAAGACTAGGTCACAAACCAAGTGAACTTTCTGGTGGGGAACAGCAAAGAGTAGCGATCGCTCGGGCCTTGGTGAATAAACCAACGATTGTTTTAGCTGATGAACCAACCGGTGAGCTGGATACCCAGACTTCTTTAGAAATTATTAGATTGCTGAAAGATTTGAATGAAAAAGAAGGCCAAACCTTCGTAATTGTCACCCACAATCCCGAAGTGGCCAACGTCTGCAGCCGAATTATTCACCTGCGCGACGGGAAGATCGAAAATTAATCTTCCAACACCATACAATTTCTTTGGTTGCCCGGCAATTTTTAGATGTTAATCTTTTTATAATAAATTCTTTTGGCCGCTTCGGAGAGGCAGAGGTAGGCTAAAAGTAACAGAGCGATGATCGCCAAAATATTCACCGGTGGGGCAACAAACTGGAATACCTTGGAAATCGGCAGGTAAACCAAGGCCAGACCAGCAACAAGTGACCCTAGGCCAAGGATAATCAAGAGATTGCTTGGTCGGCTTTGCCAAAACGGGCGGCGGGTGCGAATAAGATAAAGAACAAAAATTTCGGTGGCTAAAGATTCGATAAACCAACCGGTTCGAAACATACCCCTTGGATCAGCCAGGCGACTTGTAGCATAAAGTAGAAGGAAAAAAGTGAGAAAATCAAAAATTGAGCTGATCAAACCAAAGGGTATCATGAATCTACCAATAGCATGAATATCCCAATGCTTCGGCTTTTTTAAATATTCGCTGTCAACATTGTCGGTCGAAACAGCCAGCGAGGGAACATCACTAAGTAAATTGAGCAATATTACTTGAGCCGGTAGGAGGGGAATAAAGCGTAAAAATAGGGAAGCGCCGGCGAGAGAAAACATATTGCCAAAATTGGCACTAGAAGTAGCGAAGATATATTTCATCGAATTACCAAAGGTGCGGCGACCGTCTTTGACCGCTTCAATTAAAACGTCCAAACCCTTGCGCAAGATAATCACATCGGCCGCTTCTTTAGCAATATCAACGGCAGTGTCTACGCAAATACCAACGTCCGCTGCCTTTAGTGCCGGTGCATCGTTCGCCCCATCACCCATAAAGGCAACGGTGTGTCCGGCTGCTTTAATCGCCTTGACGATCCGCAGTTTATGTTCCGGCGTTACTTTAGCGAATATTGTTGCTTCAGCGGTCAAACTAGCTAGTTCCTCGTCGCTCAAAGTATCAATACTTTCGCCGGTGACGATGTTTTTCACTTTGATGCCGACCTGATCGCAGATATATTTGGCAACGTATTCATTATCGCCGGTCAAAATCTTGATTTGGACGCCGAGATCTTCCAGACCCTGGACTGTTTCTTGAATAGCGTGTTTTGGCCGGTCGGAGAAGACGAGGAATCCCAAGAAAGTCAGACCATTCTCATCCTCCTTGCTTAACTTCTTTTTAGCTTCTGTGTTCTTCACCGCTACGGCCAATATCCTTAAGCCACGACCGGATAGTTGAATGAATCTTTCCCGCAAAAGACGTCGCTGCCCTTCCAGCAAAAGAGTGGGGTCGCCATTTATTAATAGCGACGTGCAGATTGGTAGGATATGTTCGGTTGCGCCTTTGCTGATTAATAAAGCGCCTTCTTTATTTTGGACAAGTACGCTGTTTCGTTTTCTTTCAAAGTCAAAAGGCAGCTCGTCCGTTTTTTCAAAACCCTCGGCTTCGGTAACGATTTCTTTGCGAGTCTCGACGGCCCTGGCGAGGGCGGCTTCCAACGGATGAGCGGCGGTTTGACCTTCATCAGTGTTACTTAGCAATCCGTAGAGCAGTAGTTTTGAATCTTGCTTACCATCATAATTGAAATAATCTTCGAGGAAAATTTTTCCTTCAGTGATGGTACCCGTCTTATCAGTACAAAGCACGTCGGCGTTGCCAAGGTCTTCAATTGACATAAGTTTTTTGACAATGACGTGTTTTTTCGACATTAACATTGCTCCTTGGGAAAGATTGATGGTGATGATGATTGGTAGGAGTTCTGGTGTAATTCCGATTGCTAAAGCAAGAGAAAAAAGCAGTGCTTCAAGGACATTGCTTTCGCTGTGAAGAAAAATTGGTTTGAGCCAGATATTGACAATGAAGATAAAAACAACGAGGGAAAGAATTAAGATAGCAAGAAAATTACCAAATTTTCGCGTTCCGGTTTGAAATTCGGTTTCCGGCTCGGCTGATTTTAGGGCGAGAGCGGTTTTACCAAATTCTGTGTTGCTTGCAGTCGCAAAGACGACACCAAATCCATCGCCAGTTTCGACATTGGTACCCATGAAAGCAACGTTTTTTAGCTCCTGGGGGATTCCTTTCTTTATTTTTAAAGTTTCAGCAGTTTTTTCAGATGGGAAAGACTCTCCAGTGATTACCGACTCGTCGATTGCTAAATTTTTAGCTACAATTAAGCGTAGATCGGCTGGTACAACACTACCTTGAGAAATTTTGACCACGTCGCCCGGAACAAGGTCGACAGCATGGATGGTTTCCTCTTGCCCATTCCTGATAACTCTCGATTTCAAACTAGCTTTTCGCCGCAAAAGTTCTACGGCTTTTTCCGAACGAAATTCTTGAATAAAACCCATTAGAGAGTTGACGGCGATCATGACTAAAATAATGCCTGATCCCAGACGATCGCCAATGAGGAAACTCGTTATACTGACGCCGATTAAAATGAGAATAAGGGGGTTTTTATACTGACTTAAAAAAATTGAGAAGCCGCTGCGGCGGGAGACTCTTTCAATATCGTTGTGACCGTGAATTTGTAAGCGTTTAGTAGCTTCGTGATGGGAAAGGCCGGATTTAGAAGTACCCAAATCCTTTAAGGTTTGATTAGCACTTAGGTTCCAGGGCTGACTAATTTCAATTTTCATGGACAGAGGATACCTTCATTAAAATTATATCTCGCTAGAGAAACAAGCGCGAGATGTAATCTTGCGATTATATCACTTCGGGAGTTTTTTGCGTTTTAGAACCCTTCGATTTATAATTTAGTTTATGGACACACCACTTGCCCAGACTGAGATAAAACCTCACAAGTTCAATTTTAATAAAATTATATTTTCCCTCCTTCTTGGAATCTTTCTGGTTGTGAGTGCTATTACTGCGGCGGCGGTTTTAGATATTCAGTTGCCTTTTACAGAGAAGCTTAGTGAACAGGGGAAATCTGTAGAATTGACTCTACCAGAGGGGTGGAATCTTTACAAATCCAAAGATTTTAATTATCAGGTCGGGTACCCAAAAGAGTGGAGCTGGCAGGAGTCGGCCACTGACGAAAATGGGGCAGCGAGGACCATCTTTGGACCAAATGTAGATCAACTGAAGTTTGATCGAATTAGTAAAATCGATTCGATTCGGGATTTTGTGATAATTATACGCATTGCTACCCCACTTTCCCTAGATAATTGGCTAAAAGAACACCTGAACTCAGAAACGCAAAGTAAGAAAGTGATGATAGACAGCAATCAAGCCGTTCAGATTAATAAACCAGTAAATCCCGATGTAGTGGTGCCCTCAATTACAACCTTTATAAAACACGAGAACGATCTTTTAATAATTACCGTTAATATTTCGCCAAACAAAGAAGAAGTTAAAGATATTTATAATAAGATGCTTTCTAACCTCAAATTTACTTCTAGCCAGGAAAAGCCAGCAGAGAAAGTTGATACTAGCGGCTGGAAAACTTATCAAAGCAGCCAAATTGGTTACTCGATAAAGTTGCCGGCTGGTTGGAGAGAAATCGAAGAAGATACTGGCAGAAAGATTTTCCGAAGCTACTCTTCAGTAAAAAGAGGCCAGGGGGGTAGTGATGAGTATGGTGAAATAGAAACAGAGCTAAATATTATCGTTCAACCACTTTCAGAAGAAGATAGAAAGCTGTGGGAAGAGCTTAAGAAAACAAGTATAGGCAGTGAATTGGAATCTGATGGACAGGTTATGAAGAAAATTAAAAACCTGAAATTGGATGGGTGTGATGCAATAGTATTCTATGGTGAACAGACAATCAGAGTTACCTACGGAATTACTTGTGTCGGAGGTAGTAAGTCAATTAGTATTGGTTTTACTGCTGAAACCTCAGAAATTTACGAAAAAAACCAAGCGATTTATGACGCGATTTTGTCTAGTTTTAAGTTTAATCAATTAAAACTTTAAGTTACTTAAATGAACACACCATCTGCTCAGCCAGAGAAAAACCTTACCAATAAGCCAGTTTTCAGATGGATCAGCAGGTGTTCTTTATTATTAATCACTTACGTTTCAATCTATTTTGTTCTAGACCTTATCATTATTCCTGCGATTGACAAACTAGTAGCTCCAGAATCTAGGCTTGGCTGGGGCATCCTTGTATTTACTTTACTTTTGCCTTTTAACCCTGTATTCGTTATTGACCACCGCCTTATACAAGCAGGTTTTAATAAATTTGAATCTGTGGTTCTGATTCTTTTCCTTGCTGTCGTTATTGGTACTTTTTTAGGGATACTATTTGCCACTATAAAAAACCGGACTATTTTAGCTTTAACCTTCGTCTTTATTACCATCTCGGCTTTCCTTTTCTATCAAGTAGCGGTGGAGGGAGTTTTTTGCCTTTTAAAGCCCCTCAGCTTATAATTAACTCAGTGGATATATCTTCTACCCAACCACAAGTAAAATCCGAGAATGCCTGGAACAAAAAGACAGAAATAAAATTTCCCTGGTATGTATCATCACTTTTTTCATCAATAGTTTTACCCCTTGCCTTACTTGTTTGGTATTGGTTAGCTCGCCTCCTTATACCCCCTGGTGATAAAGGATTTGGTGCAGGTATATTACTTAGTATTTCACTTATCTTTGGAGTTCTTCCCGTATCCTTGATAATTGCCACTATTATGGCGGCTGTATTGGCAAAAAATCGAAAGATTCTTGCAATCTTGTTGCTCTGGGTTCTAGTAGCTTTATTTATCTTTTTTGAACTTACAATGGAATTTCCAGTGCCTCTACATAATATTTCACAGAATACTTCCACTATTCCTATTTCTCCTACATTAAAAACGACGCCTCTTAGTGAGTAGACGCCGAAAGACCAAACATAGAACAGCTGAAGCGAATTATACCTCGGGAACTGAACGGGTCTTGAAACTAATAAGCCTTTAGTCGATAATGAAATAAAAGGAGAACAATTATGCTAAAAATAGCGATAAATGGTTTTGGGCGGATCGGCCGGAGTGCTTTTAAGGTGGCGGTTGATCATCATGGCGATGAAGTGGAAATTGTTGGAATTAATGATTTGACCGACACTAAGACTCTTGCCCATTTGTTAAAGTATGACACCGCCTACGGTATTTACGACAAGCAAGTCTCTTTTGAGCCTCAAAATGTAATTGTGGCAGGAAAAAAGTACCCCGTATTTGCCGAGAAAGACCCGTCTTTGCTGCCTTGGAAAGATCTTGGTGTGGACGTGGTGATTGAATCGACCGGCCGTTTTACTGATAAAGAAAGCGCGATGAACCATATTAAGGCTGGAGCGAAAAGAGTTGTAATTTCCGCACCGGCGAAAGGCGGGGTTGGAACGTATCTCATTGGTGTCAATGCTGATAAAGATGATGGCAGCGAGCCGATAATCAACAATGCGTCTTGCACGACCAATTGTATTGCGCCGGTGGCTGCTGTGATGCACGCAAAATTTGGCGTGGCAAAGGCAATGATGACGACTATTCACAGTTATACGGCCGACCAAAATTTACAAGATGGCCCGCATAAAGATTTACGAAGAGCCCGGGCAGCAGCGGAAAATATTG